>ERZ791901.163-NODE-163-length-60959-cov-2.588089_pt1 | contig 60959 bp, 42 predicted proteins | sample MGYA00510150_ERZ791901 | MGnify/ENA primary metagenome ERZ791901 (study PRJEB30046, sample SAMN00792058) | human gut metagenome | study: EMG produced TPA metagenomics assembly of the A metagenome-wide association study of gut microbiota in type 2...
GTCCAGGGGATTTTCCTGCCTTTCGGCATCACCTTAGATGACGCCAGCAGCGGACAGAGAAATGGCGGCTTTGGAAGCACAGATAAAGGAAGGAACTGATCATGGAAGGCAGCAGGAGAAGAAGCTCCTATCCAGGGGGGAGCCGTCCGCTGGGAGCAGGCCGTCCCGGTGATGCAGGCCGGCGGCCGGTAAGGGCCGGCTCTTCATCCGGCCGGAGAAATGGGGGAAACCGCAGGCGGAGAAGGAGAAAGCGCCTGATGAAACGGATTCTCACAGCAGCGTTCTGCCTTATTCTCACAGGAGGAATCGCCTTTGGCGTAAGCCGTCTGGCAGGCTCCTTTCATTTTTCAAAGAAAAAGAAGCTCAGAGCTCAGGGTATTGAGCTTTTAAGGGGAGGAGATGCAGGCGGCGCCGTTTCTGCGTTTGATGAGGCCTTAGCAGCGGCGGGAGATAAAAGCAAAACCTTTAATATCGACGTTCTTTCTTATCGGGCCGAGGCAGAGATGATGCTGGATGATTTTGAGGCAGCAAAACACAGCTGGGATCTGATCCTGGAACAGGGAGGAGATCCCATTTCCGGGCGGTATATGAAGAGCTTTTGCGAGAGCCGTCTGGGGAATAAGGATCAGGCAGTGGCTTTATACAGAGAGGCTCTGGGGATGGAAGAAAAAGGAAAAACATCCCCTGGTTATGAACAGGCTCTTTTGGCAGCAGGAGAAGCCTGTATGGAGGCAGGAGACCATGAGGGCGCCAAGGTATTATATGAAGAGACCTTAAGAACGACAGGAGGAGATGGGAGATTTGAAAGCAGGGTTCGCTGCCAGATGGGCTTATACCAGATGGCTGAAGAGGACTACGAAGGAGCTGCTGATTCGTTTTATCAGGGATATGACCGGCTGATCACCAGTTATAAGGCAGGTACGGGAGCCAGCCTGGATCAGGCAGCGGCAGCAATCACAGAGGAAAATCAGGCAGACTGGCAGCTTCTTAAGAAGCTGGCGTTTTACCAGGCGGCTGTCTGTGAGTATATGCAGAACTATGAAGAGGCCAAAAGCCGTTTTGAAACATATATCCAGGTATTTGGGCCGGATGAGGCGGCGCAGCATGAGATTGACTTTTTAAATACCAGGATACGGTAGGGAGATATATGGCAGAACTGATTGATTTAAAGGAACTGGAGGAGCGGGTGATCCTGATCGCTGTAAATGTGGGCGATGAGAGGGAGACGTCAGCTTCTCTGGATGAACTGGAAGAACTGGCTCAGACTGCGGGAGCAGTCCCCATTGCAAGGATCGTTCAGAACCGTGAAGCTGTTCATCCTGGGACCTATCTGGGAAAAGGGAAGATTTTAGAGGTTCGAGAGCTCCTGGCTGACACGGGGGCAACGGGTGTCATCTGTGATGATGAGCTTTCCCCGGCCCAGCTGCGCAATCTGGAAGATGCGCTGGATACAAAGGTCATGGACCGCACCATGGTGATCCTGGATATTTTTGCCTCCAGGGCTCATACAAGAGAAGGAAAGATCCAGGTGGAACTGGCGCAGCTGCGTTACCGGGCCATCCGTCTGGTAGGCATGAGAAATTCTCTTTCACGTCTGGGCGGCGGTATCGGAACCAGGGGACCGGGAGAGAAAAAGCTGGAGACAGACCGCCGTCTGATCCACCAGCGGATTGGCCAGTTAAAGCGGGAGCTGGAGGATGTAAAGCGCCATAGAGAGGTCACAAGGCAGCACAGGGAGAAAAATTACAGCCTGACAGCAGCCATTGTGGGATATACCAATGCGGGAAAATCCACTCTGTTAAACCGGCTGACAGGAGCAGGGATCCTGGCGGAAAACAAGCTTTTTGCGACTCTGGATCCCACTACAAGGGCCTTTGTAATGGCAGATGGACAGCAGATCCTTTTGACGGATACGGTAGGATTTATCCGTAAGCTGCCCCATCATCTGATCGATGCCTTTAAGAGTACCCTGGAGGAGGCCCGCTACAGCGATGTGATCCTCCATGTGGTGGACTGCTCCAATCCCCAGATGGATATGCAGATGCATGTGGTAAAGGAAACCTTAAGAGAACTTGAGATTGTGGATAAGACCGTGGTGACGGTGTTTAATAAGATTGACCGTTTGGAGGGAAAGGAGACGGAGCTGCTTCCCAGAGATTTTTCCTCAGACTATCAGGTGAGGATTTCCGCTAAGACAGGAGACGGGTTAAAGGATCTGGAGCAGATTCTTGGGGGCATTATCCGCAGCAGCCGGGTTTATCTGGAAAAGGTATATCCCTACAGCGGTGCGGGAAAGATTCAGACCATACGCGCCTACGGACAGCTTTTGTCCGAGGAGTATACGGAGCAGGGCATTGCAGTAAAGGCCTATGTGCCCGCAGAGCTTTTTGAAGGGCTGTACCGGGATTAAACATACCATCAGTGGCAGTATTAGAAAATATAATAAAACACAACATCTTGTTTAATATATAACATATGGCATAGATGTTGTGTTTTTTGTGTTCCTCTGCTATAATGAAAAATACATTTCGGTTTAAGTGTGGTAGCTTGTATTTGGAATGTTGAAAGGAGTTTTGAGGTATGATCCAGGTGGTAAAGAGGGATGGGGAAACCGCTGAGTTTTGTCTGAAAAAGATAACGGAGGCAATTAAAAAGGCATTTAGGGCAACGGGGAATGAGTTTAATGATGAGATTTTAGAACTGCTTTCCCTGCGCGTGACGGCTGATTTTCAGCCCAGGATGAAGGATGGAAGCATTTCTGTGGAGGAGATCCAGGACAGCGTGGAGCATGTGCTGGAGCAGACCGGCTACACGGATGTAGCAAAGGCTTATATTCTTTACAGGAAGCAGCGGGAGAAGATCCGCAGCATGAACAGCGCTCTGCTGAACTATAAGGACGTGGTAAACAGCTATGTAAAGGTGGAGGACTGGCGTGTAAAGGAAAATTCCACAGTGACCTATTCCGTAGGCGGCCTGATCCTGAGTAATTCCGGCGCGGTGACGGCAAACTACTGGCTCAGCGAGATCTATGATCAGGAGATTGCAGATGCCCACAGAAATGCGGATATCCATATCCATGATCTTTCCATGCTCACAGGCTACTGTGCCGGCTGGTCTTTAAAGCAGCTTCTGATGGAGGGACTGGGGGGGATTCCGGGAAAGATCACCTCGGCTCCTGCAAAGCATTTGTCCGTTCTGTGCAACCAGATGGTAAATTTTTTGGGAATCATGCAGAACGAGTGGGCAGGCGCTCAGGCGTTTTCCTCCTTTGATACCTATCTGGCTCCCTTTGTAAAAGCAGACCATCTGTCCTACGGGGAGGTAAAAAAGTGTATTGAATCCTTTATTTACGGAGTAAATACCCCCAGCCGCTGGGGAACGCAGGCGCCTTTTTCCAACATCACTCTGGACTGGACCGTTCCCGATGATATGGCAGAGATGAATGCCATTGTAGGCGGCCGGGAGATGGATTTTAAATATAAGGACTGTAAGGCAGAGATGGACATGGTAAACCGGGCCTTTATTGAAACCATGATTGAGGGAGATGCCAATGGACGGGGCTTCCAGTATCCTATTCCCACCTATTCCATTACAAAGGATTTTGACTGGTCTGATACGGAGAACAACCGCCTGCTTTTTGAGATGACTTCCAAATACGGAACTCCATATTTTTCCAATTACATTAACAGTGATATGCAGCCGAGCGATGTGCGCAGTATGTGTTGCCGTCTGCGTCTGGATTTGAGGGAGCTGCGGCGCAAGACGGGAGGATTTTTCGGCTCAGGAGAAAGTACAGGTTCTGTGGGCGTGGTGACGATCAATATTCCGAGAATTGCGTATCTGGCAGAAGATGAGGCGGATTTTTACCGCCGTCTGGACCGGATGATGGATATCAGCGCCAGATCCTTAAAGACCAAGCGGGAAGTGATCACAAAGCTTCTGGAGCAGGGATTGTACCCCTATACGAAACGGTATCTTGGCACTTTTGAAAATCATTTTTCCACCATCGGCCTCATCGGCATGAATGAAGCAGGGCTGAATGCACGCTGGATCCGGAAGGATATGACCCAGCCGGAGTGCCAGAGGTTTACCAGAGAGGTTCTGGATCATATGAGAGAGCGGCTGTCGGACTATCAGGAGGAGTATGGCGACCTCTACAATCTGGAGGCTACTCCTGCAGAGTCTACCACTTACCGTCTGGCAAAGCATGATAAGGAGCGCTATCCCGATATTATCACCGCGGGAAAGGAAGGGGAAACGCCCTATTATACCAACAGCTCTCACCTTCCTGTAGGCTATACAGAGGATATTTTCGATGCGCTGGATATCCAGGACGAGCTTCAGACCCGCTATACCTCAGGTACGGTGTTCCATGCCTTTCTGGGAGAAAAGCTGCCGGACTGGAAGGCAGCGGCCAGTCTGGTGCGTACGATCGCGCAGAATTATAAGCTTCCATATTATACCCTGTCTCCCACCTATTCCATCTGTAAAAGTCACGGCTATCTGGCAGGAGAGCACTTTACCTGTCCGATCTGTAAGCAGAAGGCAGAGGTTTACAGCCGCATCACAGGGTATTACCGTCCTGTACAGAACTGGAATGAGGGAAAACTTCAGGAATATAAGGACCGTATAACATATGATACAGGAAAATCCGTCCTGAAAAAAGAGCCGGTTTCCATGAGGCCGGTGGAACGTGTGGAAGCGGAATCTCAGAATGAGAGCGGGGAGGGTTTAAAAAAGAAGCCCCAGCTGTATCTGTTTACAACCAGAACCTGTCCAAACTGCCGCACAGCCAAAGAATTTTTAAAGGGCGTGGATTATCAGATCATTGACGCCGAGGAGCATCCGGAGCTGGCAGAGAAGTTTGGGATCATGCAGGCCCCTACTCTTGTTCTGGTGCGGGACGGTATGGTGCAGAAATTTGCCAATGCGTCCAATATCCGCAGATTTGCGGAAGAAGTAAAAGCCTGAAGCCGGGCAGCGAACATTGCATGCCAGACCGGGCATACGGCAAAGTGTAAAACTTATGATACACAGGGTTTAAAACGTCCCCCGGACTGCGGTCGAAAAGACTTGCGGCCCGGGGGTTTTTGGGTGATAATGAGTAAGAGTCAGGGCTTTGCTTTGCCAAGAGCCGTATTTACGGCCTGTAAAAGAGCCAGGGAGGTGTAGCGGGAGGAGTCAGGGTATGTAAGATTCTCCGTTGACTGGGTGTTCACGATTTGCTCTGCCAGGCCTTCCATGGTGGGCTGCATCAGGGGATACATGGTGGCGACAGCTTCGCTTAGGGGCACCAGGGTCACGGCACGGATCTGATCCTTATCAACCGTTACCTCTACATTTACCTGTTCGTTTCCAAGGGTCAGGGAGGTGCTGTAGACGCCGGGAACATAGGCGGTCTGCTGTGCCTTTGCGGCATCTGTTTCGGAAGTATTTTCATCTCCATGGCGGAACATGATGAAACAGAGGGTGATAAGGAGAATGGCCAGTCCGGCGAAAATGGCTGTGTAGATGATCTCCTTCATCCGCAGCACCACGATTTTGGTTTTGGAACTCATAGTGTCAGGACCTCTGAGAGAATTTGTTACAGCATATGAGACGGGAGGATAAAATATGTCATTGCAGTTTGTTATGGGAGGCGCAGGTTCGGGAAAAACACGGTATCTGTATGAAACAGCCATAAAACAGGCCGTGGAGCAGCCGGACCGGCTGTTCCTGTTTGTTGTACCGGAGCAGTATACCATGCAGACACAAAAGGAACTGGTGCGCCTTCACCCCAGAAAGGGCCTGATGAACATGGACGTTTTAAGCTTTAAGCGTCTGGCCTACCGGGTATTTGAGGATCTGGGAGTGCAGGTTCCGGCTGTGCTGGATGATATGGGAAAATCCATGGTACTCAGAAAGGTAGCCGGAATGGTAAGGCGGGATCTGGGGCTTTACGGCAGCCATTTAGAGCAGCCAGGCTTTATCAGTCAGCTGAAATCACAGATTTCAGAGCTGGGCCAGTACGGCATCCGCCCGGAGGATTTAAAACAGGTAGAGGCAGAAACAGATCATCCTCTTTTAAGGGACAAGCTTAAGGATCTGGGAGTGATCTATAAGAGCTTTCGGGACTATATTGAGGATCACTATATTACGGCAGAGGAAATTCTGGATATCCTTTGCAGGGAACTTCCAAGATGGGAAAAGCTGAAAAACAGCGTGATCTATCTGGACGGCTATACAGGCTTTACTCCGGTACAGTACCGGCTGGCGGAGCTGTTTATGCTCCATGCCAGAGAGGTAGTATGTACGGTGACCGTGGATCTGCGGGAAAATCCCTATGAGAAATGCGGGATCCAGCATTTGTTTTACATGGGACGTCATACCGTATGCCGGTTAAAGGAGCTGGCAGACCGCCATCATGTGGAAATAAAACAGGAAATCCGCTGTGACAGGCGTCCGAGCTGGCGGTTTAAAGACAGCGAAAGCCTGGATTTTCTGGAACAGAATCTGTACCGGTATACGGGAAAGGTATGGGTAGGGAAAAAGCCTGATATCCGGCTGTGCCAGGGAAAGACTCCGGCAGAGGAGGCTGCTTATATCTGCACCATGGTAAACCGGCTGGTGCGGGATGACGGCCTTCGATACAGGGAGATTGCTGTGATTACGGGAGATCCTGTTTCCTATGGCAGAGAGCTTATACATCCCTTTGAGGAAGCAGGGATTCCCTATTTTATGGATCAGAAGAAAAGCATTCTGGAAAATCCTATGGTAGAGCTTATACGGGCAGCACTGGAAACGGTCCGGGACTGCTCCTATGAGAGCGTGTTCCGTTATCTGAAAACAGGACTGGTATATGACAGAGAAACGGGGAATTCAGAGGAAAATGAAGATACTCCTGTATTTTCCAGGGAAAATGTGTCTGTTCTTACCGATCGACTGGAAAATTATGTAAGAGCTCTGGGAATCCGGGGATGGAAGAAATGGGATCAGGAGTGGACCAGGCCTTCTCGGGGCGGAGAACGGCTCAATTTAAAGGAATTAAATCAGTACCGCCAGTGGGTTTTAGCCCCTCTTAAGGAGCTGCGGGAAGCATTTTCACAGGAAGGAGCCTCTATTTCTACAGTGACATCCGCCGTAAGAAGCTTTTTAGAGAAGATGGAACTTAAGGAAAAGCTGGAGGAATATGCAGAGTTTTTTGAAATGAGGCATTGCCGGGGAGATGAGAATCTGGCAAAGGAGTATGGTCAGGTCTATGAACGTGTGGAGGAGCTGCTTTTGCGTCTGGAGGGGCTGTTGGGCGAGGAAAAGGCAGACCGGAAAAATTATATCCAGATACTGGAAGCTGGATTTGAGGAAATCCGGGTGGGCGTGATCCCTGCTACGGCAGATCAGGTGATGATCGGAGATCTAACCCGAAGCCGTCTGGAATCGGTGAAGGTCTTATTTTTTGCCGGATTAAACGAAGGCCTTGTACCTCAGAGAAAATCAGGAGGAAGTCTTTTGACAGATACAGACCGGGAAATCTTCCGTTCCTTTGATATGGAGCTGGCGCCTACGGCCAGAGAGGACAGCTGTATTCAGAAATTTTATCTGTATTTAATGCTGTGCAAGCCCTCACGCAAATTGATCCTTACCTGGGCTGCCTCTTCGGGAGACGGAAAGAGTATGCGCCCCTCCAGCCTGATCGGAGAGGTAAAAAAGCTGTTTGGGGAGCTTCGGGAGGAAATCTGCTTTGAAGAGGGATATCCCATCCAGACGATCTGGGACGGAAGACAACGGCTTATAGGGATGCTGCGTGAGGCCAGGGAAAGTCAGGAAAAGAAGCCGGCATTTTTAGAGCTGTACCGCTATTTTTACAGTGAGGAGGCGTACAGGGAACAGGTAAAACAGCTGGTGAATGCGGCCTTTTTTACCTATGAGGACCGCGGGATCGGACGGGCTGCAGCCAGAGCGCTTTACGGAAGGACTCTGGAGGGAAGCGTTACCCGGATGGAGCAGTTCGCTTCCTGTGCCTATTCCCATTTTCTGAAATTCGGCCTGGAGCTCATGGAGCGGCAGGAATACCGGCTGGAGGCAGTGGATATGGGAAATCTGTTCCACCAGTCCATTGACCTGTGCTTTCAGGCGATCCAGAGCAGGAAGCTGGACTGGAAAGGGATTACGGAGGCTGAGAGAAAGGCTCTGGTAAGGGAATGTGTGGAGCAGGTGACAGGCCAGTATGGGAATACCATTATGGAAAGCTCTGCCCGCAATGCCTATCTGGCCCGCCGGGTGGAACGGATCACAGACCGTACCATCTGGGCTCTGGCAGAGCAGGTGAAAAAGGGAGATTTTGTACCGGCAGGTTTCGAGGTGTCCTTTTCCGCCATTGATGATCTGAAGGCCATGCGGATCCGGCTGTCCGAGGACGAAAAGCTCCAGCTGAAGGGGCGGATTGACCGGCTGGATCTGTGCGAGGATGAGGAGCATATCTATGTGAAAATCATTGACTACAAATCAGGGAGCACCTCCTTTGACCTGGCGGCCCTTTATTACGGCCTTCAGCTTCAGCTGGTGGTGTACATGGATGCTGCATTAGAGATGCAGGAGCGGAAGAATCCGGGAAAGGAGGCCGTACCTGCGGGGATTTTCTATTACAACATTAAGGATCCGGTAGTGGACAAGGATGGGGAAATGAGCCCGGAGTTTATTGAGAAGCAGATTTTAAAGCAGCTTCGGATGAATGGGCTGGTAAACAGCGACCTGGATGTGATCCATCATCTGGATCGTGAGATGGTGAAGGATTCGGATGTGATCCCGGTTGTATTCGGAAAGGACGGAGGCGTGCAGGAATCACGTTCCAGCGTGGCAAAGGCGGTGCAGTTTGAAACCCTTCGCGCCTTTGTGGGACGGAAACTGAAAGCTTCGGGAAAACAGATCCTTAACGGCGATACGGCGCTTCGTCCTTATAAGCAGGGAAGCCGTACTGCCTGTGATTACTGTCCGTATCATGCAGTCTGCGGCTTTGATACCAAGACAGCAGGCTATGGCTTCAGGCAGCTTTGTTCCATGAGCCCGAACGCAGTATGGGAGGCCATCGAGAGAGAGGAGGAAGAAAATGGCAGTGAACTGGACTGATGAACAAAAACAGGTCATTAACAGCCGGAACAGCAGTCTTTTAGTCTCTGCTGCAGCAGGCAGCGGAAAGACGGCCGTACTGGTAGAAAGGATCATTTCCATGATCAGCGAGGGGGATCATCCGTTAAATATTGACCAGCTTCTGGTAATGACCTTTACCAATGCGGCGGCGGCTGAGATGCGTGAGAGGATTGGCGCGGCAGTAGAAAAAAAGCTGCGGGAGCATCCCCTAGATGAGCACCTGTGGCTTCAGGCTGCCTTAATTCCCCAGGCCCAGATCATGACCATTGACAGCTTCTGCCTGAATCTCATACGAAACCATTACAACAGCCTTGACATTGACCCGTCTTTTCGGATCGGGGATGAGGGGGAGCTGACCCTATTAAGGGGCGATGTGATGGAGGAGCTCTTAGAGGCGTGTTATCAGGAGGAAAATGAAGATTTTATCCGGTTTGCAGAGCAGTTTGGGGCCGGAAAGTCGGATAAGGCCATGGAGGATGTGATCGTACAGGCCTGGCAGTTTTCCCAGAGCCATCCATGGCCCGGCGAATGGCTGGACGAATGCAGACGGCAGCTGAAACAGGAGGCAGAGGGAAATCTGGATGAAAGCCCGTGGATGAAATTTCTTTTAAAGGACACGGCGCTGCAGATGGAGGAGCTTACACATCAGCTTCAGGCGGCCTTGGAGGTGTGCAGGGAGGAAGGGGGACCTGCCGTTTATGAGCCCATGCTGGAAAATGACCTTGCAGAGCTTTTGGGAATTAAGAAAGCGGCGGAAAGGGGAACCTTTGAGAATCTTTATGAAGCCCTTCAGGCAATGGAGTTTGTCCGTCTGGCAGCGGCCAGAAATAAGGCCATTGACGAGGATAAAAAGGAGTATGTAAAGGAATGCCGGACCCAGGTGAAAAAGCTGGTTGAAAAATGCCGGGAAAGCTTTGGCTTTCAGAGTCCAAAAGAAGCGGCAGAGGCGATGGCAGGGGCTGCTCCTGTGATCGAAACGCTTCTTGATATGGTACAGAAATTTGACGATTTTTACCGGAAGGCAAAGCGGGAGCGGAATGTACTTGATTTTAACGATCTGGAGCATCTGGCCTTAGAGGTGCTTCTTGAGGGAGATTCTCCCAGACAGCCTTCGGCAGTGGCAAAAGAGCTTCAGAGGCAGTATGAGGAGATCCTGGTGGATGAATATCAGGACAGCAACCTGGTTCAGGAAACACTGATCGGGAGCATTTCAAGAGAAGAAACGGGCCATCCCAACGTGTTTATGGTAGGAGATGTAAAGCAGAGCATTTACCGCTTCCGTCTGGCGAGACCGGAGCTTTTTATGGAGAAGTATGCATCCTATACCAGAGAAAAAAGCCCTCACCAGATGATTGAACTCAGGCAGAATTTCCGAAGCCGGGACACGGTGTTAGCCTTTATCAATGACATTTTTTACCAGATCATGACGCCGGGGCTGGGCGGTATCCGGTACACCGAGGAAACCGCCCTGTATCCGGGAGCTGTTTTTGCACCGGCAGAGGGAATGGCCGGAGTTCCGTCCAGGCTTTTGATAGCGGATACGGGATCAGATGCCTATAAACAGCTGGATGAGGATGCCATGGGCTATACGGCAAGAGAAATGGAAGCAAAGATGATCGCAGGGGAAATACGACGGCTGACCGATGAAACGGACGGCCTTCTTGTGTGGGATAAGGAGCAGGAGAAATACAGAAGGGCCTGTCTGGGAGATATGGTGATCCTTCTTCGGAGCATGACCGGCTGGTCCGAGACTTTAGTCAGCGTGCTGATGAATGAGGGAATCCCCGCCAGAGCCCAGACACGCACCGGGTATTTTTCCACCACAGAGGTTGAAACGGTTTTAAGCCTGCTGTCCGTGATTGACAATCCCATGCAGGACATTCCCCTTGCAGCAGTTTTGCGCTCCCCTGTAGTGGGAATGAGTGATGATGAGATGGCCTGGATGATGGCGTCCTATAAGAAAAACACAAAAAAAGGCCAGGACAGGGGCGTATATGGAGCATGGAAACTGTGGGAGGAAGAACGGGAGCATCCGGGTCTGAGAGAAGCTTTGGAGCATCCGGGTGGAGCATTTGAGAATGAAACCGGAGACTCCGAGGATGCAGTCCGGATAGGCGCCGCCGTTGTCCCAGTGGAGCAGGCTGCACTTATATGGAAAAAACTGGAGGATTTCGGAGCGCTTTTAAAGGAGCTGCGCACAGAGGCCAGATATCGCCCTATCCACGAACTGCTGTATTATGTATACAGGCGCAGCGGATATTATGATTATGTATCTGCCATGCCTGCAGGAGAGATCCGCCGGGGCAATCTGGATATGCTGGTGGAAAAGGCAGCGGCTTATGAGGCGACCAGCTACAAGGGTCTATTCCATTTTGTAAGGTATATTGAACGGCTGAAAAAATACGATACGGATTTCGGAGAAGCCGCCGTGGCCGGCGAGGAAAAAAACATGGTCCGCATTATGAGTATCCACAAAAGCAAGGGACTGGAATTTCCGGTGGTATTTCTGGCAGGAATGGGAAAAAAGTTTAATCAGCGGGATGCTTACGGCACTCTTCTTTTAGATGCAGACATGGGGGCGGCAGCCGATTGGCTGGATCTTAAGCTGCGCACAAAGACTCCTACGCTCAAAAAACAGGTTTTAAAACGGCGGCTGGAACTGGAAACCATGGGAGAGGAGCTCAGGATTCTCTATGTAGCCATGACCCGTGCAAAAGAGGCGCTGATCATGACAGGAACGGACCGCAGCCTTTCAAGTAAGCTGGAGCGCTGGAGAACCGGAAGGACGGAGGGAAAACAGCTTCCATTCACTCTTTTATCCGGAGCAGGTTCCTATCTGGACTGGATTCTTATGGCAGCCGGGGCAGTGCCGCAGGAACATTTTGAAATGCTCAAGGTACAGCCCGAAACACTGGTGGGAGAAGAAGTAACAAGACAGATGGAACGGAAAATGGCAAAGGAGGATCTGTTGGAACTGGATGCAGGTTATACCTATGATGAAGAGATGAAAAAGGAGCTGGAACAGGCATTTTCCTATGCTTACCCTTATGAAAGCGATACAGGGCTTTACACGCTGGTTTCTGTGTCTGAGCTTAAAAAGCAGAGCCAGATCGGCCGGGAAGAGGAGGCAATGGGAACCGGCCGGGAAGAGGACGGCTGGATCAGGGATCTGGACGAGGAAAAAGCAGAAGACTCGGTCAAAGAGACAGAAGCAGGGGGGACGGTTCAAGAAGCAGAAGCCTCTGAAGCAGGAGCGAAAGAAGGGAAGAAGGTTTATGGCCGGTCAGGCGGTTCTAAGAGAGGTACTGCATACCACCGGGCGCTGGAATGTCTTTCCTTCCATGAACTGCACAGCCTTTCAGATACAAAAAAGGCCCTGTTTTCGCTCTATGAGCAGGGATATCTGGATCAGGAGTCTTATGAGTGGATCAACCCCTGGGATATTTGGAAATTTGTGGAAAGCCCGCTGGGGAAATCCATGGCAAAGGCGCAGGCAGAGGGGCGGCTTTTTAAGGAACAGCAGTTTATGATTGGTGTTCCCGCTTCCGAAATGGGCCATGAGGACTCTGAAGAGCTGGTGCTGGTTCAGGGAGTCATTGACGCTTTTATCGAAGAGCCGGAGGGACTTCTGTTAATCGATTACAAGACAGACAGGATATCCGGAAAGGATAAAGAAATGGGGAAAGAGCGTTTAAAGGAGCGCTACCGGACTCAGATTGACTGCTACGAACGGGCATTGTGCCAGATCACAGGGAAAACGGTAGCGCGAAGGTGTATCTACTCCTTTGCATTAAGAGAAGAGATAGAGATTTAACCCGAAACGGTCCCGGCTGCATCAGACTGCAACCGGGATTTTGTGCTCAAAGGGATGGAACTGGTAGTTTTCCAGTCGGAAACTGTCCGTGGTAAACTGATAGAAATCCTTCACTTCAGGGTCCACCCAAAGCGTGGGGCCTTCAAAGGGCTGTTTTTTAATCAGTTCTTCTACCATGGGGATATGGCGGTCATAGATATGGGCGTCTGCGATCACATGAACCAGTTCCCCGGCCTTCAAGCCGCTTACCTGTGCAAACATATGAAGAAGCACTGCGTACTGGCAGACATTCCAGCTGTTGGCAGTGAGCATATCCTGAGAACGCTGGTTTAAGATGCCGTTTAAGGTATTCCCTGATACATTAAAGGTCATGCTGTAGGCACAGGGATAGAGGTTCATCTCAGAGAGATCATGGTGATTGTAGATGTTGGACATGATCCGGCGGCTTAATGGATTGTGCTTTAAGTCATAGAGGATCCGGTCTACCTGATCGAACTCCCCTTCTTTGTAATGGTGCTTTACGCCCAGCTGGTAGCCGTAGGCCTTTCCGATGCTTCCCGTTTCATCCGCCCAGGAATCCCATATGTGGCTTTTTAAGTCATGGATATTGTTGGACTTTTTCTGCCAGATCCATAAAAGCTCGTCTACAGCCGATTTAAACGCGGTTCTGCGCAGGGTGATAACGGGAAATTCCTTTGTAAGATCGTAACGGTTTACGATGCCGAAGCGCTTGATGGTGTGAGCCGGAGTCCCATCCTCCCATACCGGGCGTACCTCATGGTCTGTGTCCCAGACGCCGTTTTCTAAAATATCTTTACAGTTTTGTATAAAAAGCTGGTCTGCATAGCTCATAGATTGTATCCTCCTGATGGCAGTGATAGTATGTTGCAGTTCTGAGTATAGCAGATATGGGGCCGGGTGACAATATGGAGATATTTGAGTTTCCGCATTCTGCACCGCACCCTGGAGTCTGCTGTGCCGGGTTCCGGTTTCCAGTCATAAGAAAATCTAAGAGGCTGAATTTTTTCTAAAAGCAAAAACCATATCAAAAACTCGCTGCGCTCATACAGGTTTGATATGGCTTTTAACGAAAAAATTGATCCTCTAAGGTTTTCTAATGACCTCCAAAGTCACCCGGCACAGCAGGCTCCAGGGCGCACTGCAAAATGCGGAAACTCAAGGGAGATATCTCAAAACATTTACAAAACACAGGGAAAACGGTATACTGGGGACAGCATATTATGAGCAGAAGGAAAGGCAGGAAAGAGTGATGACACAGAAACGGATTCGGGATTATGGTATCATGCCGGGGCGGATAAAGACGGGAAAGAGGAATAAGATAACGGATGTTCCCGGAGTGCGGGTAGGACACTGTACGGTAAAAGAAGGAGAGATTCATACAGGCGTTACAGTGATCCTTCCGGGGCCGGATAATGCCTTTTTAAATCCTTATACAGCGGCCGCCTATGTGCACAACGGTTTTGGAAAAAGCTGCGGACTGATACAGATTCAGGAACTTGGTACGCTGGAAACTCCCATTGCCCTTACAAATACGCTGAATGTGGGGAAAGTATGGGACGCTGTGGCAGAATATGTGCTTAGGCAGTGTGAAAATGACGGTGCAGAGGCTTTAAGCATCAATCCCGTGGTAGGAGAATGCAATGACAGCCGCATTAACCGGATTTCCCTCAGGGCCATTGGGGCAGGGCAGGTAAAGAAAGCCTTTGACGCTGCCGGGGAAGATCCGGAGGAAGGGGATGTGGGAGCCGGAGCCGGAACAATCTGTTATGGCTTAAAAGGCGGGATCGGCACATCTTCCAGAGTCATAAAGGTGGGAGAGAAGGAGTATACCATCGGCGTGCTGGTTCAGTCCAATTTCGGGGCAACGGAAGATCTGATGGTTGACGGCAGACCCCTTGGACGGGAAATTCTGGAAAAGTATGGAAATGAAGCAGAGGATCCGGTGAAAAAGACGGCTTTTTCTGAACAGGATAAGGGATCCATTATGAGTATTCTGGCAACGGATCTTCCGGTGACAGACAGGCAGCTTACCCGTATCATCCGCCGTCTGGGAGTGGGGATTGCCCGTACAGGCGCCTACACAGGCCACGGAAGCGGGGAAGTGATGATCGGCTTTACTACAGCGAACCGTGTTCCAACGAAAGGGCTCCGAAGAGAAGAGGAAGAGCTTCGTACCCTGACTGCCATCCCTGAGGAGACCATCAACCGTGCATTTCTGGCAGCAGCAGAGGCAGAAGAGGAAGCGATTCTCAATTCCATGGCAGCGGCAGGGGAAACGAGGGGGCTGAAGGGGGAATACTATCGCAGCCTGAGTGACATTCTGTCCCAGGAGGGAGAAATTCATTGAATTCCTATAAGACGTTGATCCCGCGTATGACTTTACAGGAAAAGGCGGCGCTTTTAGGCGGCAAGGGAGAGTGGGAAACCAGGGATATTCCCAGACTGGGGATTCCTTCTATGGTGTGTTCCGACGGCCCCAGCGGTCTGCGCCGCCAGGCCGGAACGGGAGACCATTTAGGCCTGAATCCATCCCTTCCGGCCACCTGTTTTCCGTGCCCTTCCCTTATGGCCTGCAGCTGGGATCAGGAGCTGGAGGAAGCGATCGGAGCTGCCCTGGGGGAAGAAGCCGCAGATCAGGGTGTGGATATTCTTCTGGGGCCGGGATTAAATATCAAGAGAAATCCGCTCTGCGGCCGGAATTTTGAATATTTTTCCGAGGATCCCTATTTTTCCGGAAAAATGGCGGCTGCCTTTATCCGCGGAGTAGAGAGCCAGGGAATCGCTGCCTGCCCCAAGCACTTTGCAGTAAACAGCCAGGAGCTGCGGCGGATGACGATGAACGCGGTGGTGGATGAGAGAACTCTGCGGGAAATCTATCTCACCGGCTTTGAGACCGCAATAAAAGAGGGAAAATGCAGGGCGCTCATGACTTCCTATAATCAGGTAAACGGCATCTATGCCAATGAACATCCCCATCTTTTAAAGGAAATCCTGCGAAAAGAGTGGGGCTTTTGCGGAGCCGTCATTACAGACTGGGGCGGCTCGAACGATCACTGTGCCGGAGTGAAAAACGGTTCTTCTCTGGAAATGCCGGCTCCCGGCTTAAGCTCTGCCGCAGCGCTTTTAAAGGGAGTAGAGGAAGGCAGGATTACGGAACAGGATCTGGATGAACGGGTGGAAGAGATCCTGAACCTGCTCCCTGGACAGAAGAAAATGTTCAAACAAAATAAAATGCCAGAGAATTCTCCGGAGAGGGAAACGCTTTATGAAGCCCATCACCATCTGGCGCGCAGAGCCTGTGCAGAGAGTGTGGTGCTTTTAAAAAATGAAACGGATACCCTGCCTCTTAAATCCGGTACCCGGATTGCCGTAATCGGCGATTTTGCCTATGAATCCCGGTATCAGGGGGCCGGTTCTTCCATGGTAAATGCCTGGAAGGTGGATTCTGTAAAGGAATGTCTGGAAGGGGAGACGGGGCTTGAATGGAAAAAAATGGGAATCACTGTTTCCGGTTTTTCAAGAGGATATCTCCGGGATGGAAGGCAGGATGCAGCGCTGGAAAAAGAGGCTGTTGACCTGGCAAAAACGGCAGATCAGATCCTGTTTTTCTTTGGGCTCAATGAATCCTGGGAGACGGAAGGAATGGATCGCAGCCATCTTAGGATACCGGAAAATCAGATTCACCTTTTAGAGCGGCTTTCCCGCCTGGAGCTTCCGGTTGTAGGGATTCTGTGTACAGGAAGTGTGGTGGAAATGCCCTGGGAAGGCCATCTAAAGGCGCTTCTTTACGGAGGACTCTGGGGCCAGGCGGGAGCCGGCGCCGTTTTAGACCTTCTTTCAGGAAAATTAAACCCATGCGGAAAGCTGGCAGAAAGCTGGCCGGTGAAATACGAAGACACCCCGTCCTTTCAGTACTATCCTTCCAAAGAGAGAAATTCTGAGTACCGGGAGGGGATTTATGTGGGATACCGCTATTATGACACAGCAGGCGTTCCAATCCGTTTTCCTTTTGGCTTTGGACTGTCCTATACAAAATTTGACTACAGCGGTTTAAAGATCACACCTGAGGGGGTGTCCTTTGTGCTTGAAAATACAGGCAGCAGGGACGGCGCAGAGATCATTCAGCTCTATACAGGCCTTCCCGGAGCACGTATTTTTCGGCCCAAACGGGAATTAAAGGGCTTTTGCAAGGTGTTTTTAAAGGTTGGGGAGAAAAAAGAGGTGTTTCTTCCCTTTGATTCTATGACCTTCCGGTATTGGAACGGAAGAACCGGACAGTGGGAGAGGGAAGGAGGTTTTTACCGCATCAGCATTGGTTCCGGGCTTACGGATATCCGTCTGGAAGGGGAAGTTTTTCAGGAGGGAACCACAGACAGCCTTCCATGGGAGGTGAACGAGCTTCCCTCTTATGCTTCCGGCCGGATCCGGTCTGTGCCGGATGAGGAGTACGAGCGCCTGTTAGGCTGTCCCATTCCGGACGGAAGCTGGAAGGGGGAACTGGGGATTAACGATGCTCTCTGCCAGATGTATTATGCCAAAAGTCCGCTGGCAAGGCTGATATGCCGGATTTTAAAGCACCGCCTTGAGAACGCGCAGAAGAAAGGCATTCCTGATTTAAATACCCTTTTTCAGTATAATATGCCGTTCCGGGCCATGGCGAAGATGACAGGAGGCTGGATTTCCATGGAAATGGCCGAATCGTTAACCTATGCGGCAAACGGCCGCCATTTTTATGGTATCACTGGCTTTATAAGGGGATTTTTAAAAAACAGGCGTCTGGAGAGGCGGTATGAGCAGGCGCTGAAAGGTAAGACGGCGCCGGAGGATAAGACGGAACCGAATGTGGGAAACCCATGGAGCAAAGCCCATCCGCAGCTGTGGGAATTTATCCTGTTTAATCTTCTTTCCAACTGTGCTACCATTACTAATTTTGTGGTAATGTGGCTGTGTACAGGCTGGGTTTTTAAGGGGCTGGCAGACATTCCCTTCCGGTTTTTCATATTTGATTATGGGGAAGATGCATTGGGGATTTGCGGTTTTCTAAGCTTTCTTACAGCCACAGCTCTGGCCCAGATGGTAAATTTCTTTGTTCAGAAAAACTGGGTTTTCCGGTCGGATGCCGCATTTAGCAGGGCAGCGCCCCGATATATCCTGCTGGCAGTGTTTCTTGTGATCCTTTCGGCTGCCCTGCCGGCTTGGAGCCAGAAGCTTTTTGCAGGTTTGGGAGTCCCTGAAGCATTTGCTCCTACCTGTGCCAACGGGCTTAATATCCTGGCTCAGGTGGTGATCAGTTATCCTGCCATGAAATTCTGGATTATGCCTGGTCAGGCCTGTCCAAAGAAAAATAAGAAAAAAAGGAGAAAAAAATGATGCAGTTTGAGAAATATACAGAATATGCCGTAGAACAGGCAAAGAAGCTTTTAGCCATCGACAGTCCTTCCGGATATGGCTATTATGTGACGGAGTATTTATTAAAGGAGTTTGCCGCTTTGGGGATCCCGGCCCGCCGGACCATAAAAGGCGGAGTGATTGCTGACTTTGGAGGAAAAGAGGATGAGAACGGCATCCTTCTGGAAGCCCACTGCGACACCCTCGGAGGTATGGTTTCCCAGATCAAGGAAAACGGCCGCCTTAAACTGACCAATATCGGCGGCATGAAGCCTGCCAATGCAGAGGCTGAAAACGTGCGCATCATTACAAAGGGAGGGAACGTCTATGAGGGCGTCTGCCAGCTTGTCAATGCGTCTGTCCATGTGAACGGAAACTACGAAACAACGGAGCGCAGCTGGGATACAGTAGAGGTTTTAGTGGATGAATGTGTAAAAACAAAAGAGGATACCGTGAAGCTGGGGATCATGGCAGGTGATTATGTATGCTTTGAGCCGAGGACCAGGGTTACAGCTTCAGGCTATATCAAGAGCCGTTTTCTGGATGATAAGCTGTCTGCAGCGATCCTGCTGGCATACGGACGGTATTTAAAGGAGGAAAAGGTGGTTCCTGAGCGCCATGTATATGCGCATTTTACCATTTATGAGGAAGTGGGACACGGAGGCTCTGCTTCTGTGCCTGAAGGCGTTACAGAGGCCTGGTCGGTGGATATGGGCTGTGTGGGAGACGGACTTACCTGTACGGAGCATGAGGTTTCGATCTGTGCAAAGGACAGCGGGGGCCCCTACAATTATGAGGTTGTCTGCCGGCTGGTGGAGCTGGCGAAGGAGCATGAGATCGGCTATGCTGTGGATGTATATCCTCATTATGGCTCCGATGTGGAAACCACGCTCCGCTCTGGTCATGACATCCGCCATGCGTTGATCGGTCCCGGCGTTTACGCGTCCCATGGTTATGAGCGCAGCCATAAGGACGGCGTCTGCAATACATTCCGTCTGATCCAGGCATATCTGGGATAGGGAATATGAAAAAGGGAGGCTCCATATAATATCCAGAGGATAAAAAAGGAGCTTCTTTTTTTATGGACAGGCGCATCCTGTTTATTTTGATCATGTCGCTGGCTGTTCCCTATGGCTGTTCTATGGCTCTTTTAGGCACTTCTTTGGCAAAGCCCGGCGGGCTTAAGGAACAGGAGGCTCTTTCGGCTGCTTGGGCTTCTGATTCCCGGGAAAAACGGTCTTTTCGCAGAATCCGCATGGACATGGAAGATCCACCGGAAAAAACGGTAGATCTGGAAACGTATCTTCCCATTGTGGTGGCAGGACAGATTTCGGCAGAGTCTCATCCGGAGGCGATAAAAGCCCAGACCATTTTGGCAAGGACCTATATCTGCCGTCAGATGGAACAGATGGGTCTTGAGGAGGAAATACCGGAATCTTCTCTTGGACTGGAAAAAAATAGAAATAATCAGATGGAGCCGCTTTGGGGGACAGAAATTTTTCCTGAATATTACAGCCGGTTTGAGAAGGCAGCCAGAGAGACAGAAGGGGTTACGCTTACCTGGGAGGGCCATTTTATTGACCCTTTATTTACGCACACGACGACCGGTTTTACCCGTCCGGGAGATGAGGAACATCCCTATCTGGCTTCCGTATCCTGTGTCCATGATCCTGAGGAGGAGGGATTTGTGCAGGAAATGATCATGCAGCCGGAAGAGGCCGCAAAGCGTGTGTCCGCAATTCCGGCTGGGGATGGATCGTTTCGTACCATACCGCCGGAAGCATTTCCCGAACAGGTGCAGATTATTTCAAGAGACGAAGCCGGGTATGCACTGCAGCTTCAGATCGGGGGATTTCCCTTTAACGGGGAAGAAGTCCGCCTGGCTCTGGGCCTTCCGTCTGCCTGCTTTGAACTGAACCGTCATGGCAGTGATGTTCGTTTTACGGTCAGGGGAAGGGGGCATGGCTGGGGCTTAAGCCAGACGGAGGCTCAGGCTCTGGCAGAGGATGGATGGAGCGCAGAGGCAATTTTGGAATATTTTTATACAGGCATTTCATTTTCTTCTGAATAAGTCACCTAAATCCGGTAAGAATACTACCGAGGTGATAAAAAGATGAAAGAGAAAGTCAATCAGATGCTCAAGGATAAGCTGTTTCTCGTGATGCTGGTATTAGGACTGCTGACTATGGTAGCCGCAGCAGGAATTATGACCGTACAAAAAGGGAAAAACAGTGCCAATGACCCCATGCTCCATATGGCAGAGGAGAAAAATACGCCTACAGAGGAAGCGCTGCAGATGGCGGGCGCCAGTGACGCCAGAGAAAAAACACAGGAAGAAGACAGGGAAGAAACGGTTGGAGCCGACGCAGGGGAAAATCCCAATGAAGGGAATGATCTGCTTGCAGAGGCGAAAGAACAGGATGGGGCAGCAGAGGCAGGAGCCGGAAAGGAAGCGGCTCATGCATTGGCCTTAAACTTTACGGAATCCAGCTCCATGGTATGGCCGGTCCGGGGAAACGTGCTGTTGGATTACAGCATGGATCAGACAATCTATTTTCCCACTTTGGATCAGTACAAATGTAATCCCGGCATTGTAATACAGTCGGATGTGAGCGCTCCGGTAGCTGCTCCTGCCAATGCCAGGGTAACGGAAGTGGGAGTCAGCGATGAAATCGGAAATTATGTGGTCCTGGATCTGGGAAATGAGTACACCGCTGTCTGCGGACAGTTAAAGGAGATTTCTGCCGCAGAGGGAGAATATCTGGAAGCAGGCCAGACTTTAGGATATGTAGCCGAGCCTACCAAGTATTATTCCGTAGAGGGAGTAAATGTATTCTTTGAATTAAAGCACAAGGGGGAAACGGTAGATCCTCTAAACCACATGGAGTGAAGCCCAGCCTGTCCGGAGACATAAAACCGGGCGGGCTCTTTTCGTTTGAAGCTGAGAAAATGGGAAAGTTTGGAATGAATTTTATAAAATTTAAGAATTTGTTCATAGCACTTTCATGTCATTATTGTATAATAAATATAACAACGAAAAGAGGAGTGAAACAATGAACATATTATTTTTCCTTACTCCCAAGAGTGAGGTGGCTTATATCAATGAGGATGACACACTGCGCCAGGCCCTGGAAAAGATGGAGCACCACAGATATTCTGCCATCCCTATTATCAGTCGTACGGGCCGCTACATAGGAACGCTTACAGAAGGGGATCTGCTCTGGGGAATTAAAAATCAGTATCATCTGGACTTGAAGGGGGCTGAAAAGATCCCGATCACAGCGATCCACCGGCGTCTGGACAACCGTCCTGTAAAGGCAGGCGCTGATATGGAGGATCTGATGGGAAAGGCACTGAATCAGAATTTTGTTCCGGTGTTAGATGATCAGAAGTGTTTTATCGGCATTATTACCCGGAAGGACATTATCCAGTATTTTTATAAGAAGACCCAGCAGGCCCAGGAAGATGTAAAGGCATGCTGCGGATCGGGCTATGCAGAGAACAAGAAGCGGGATGTGGCTTCTGCTGTTGCATTTCAATCAGAGAAAGAACGAGCGAACGAAAAAACGATGTGAAAGTGCATAAAAACAAAAAAGACATTTTTTAAAGTTTGTGCACACTTTTGGGGGCGGATATGCTATTATAATAGACGTAACCCCCCCAATACATTATATAGTTTTGCTACACCCCATAAGAAACGAAATACCTTCTCCTGAAAAGACCGGTTCCCCGACCGGTCTTTTCGCTGTCCTGAAATGAGCGGTTATTCCGCTATTAAATATCTGAAAATTTTGTATTGACGGAATGAAGCCTTTGGTGTATATTTTATTACAATGCAGCAAAATGTAAGAGAGTGGCTGACAGATGTATGTCTAATAAATACACTCCAAGGCGTATCTGCCGGTTTCAGATGAGAGTTTGTTCGGCTCAGCTGAATCTGCGATGCCCTGAGAGGAATATGAGGAGGAAATTATGAAGCCATATGCAGAGATGAGCAAAGAGGAACTGACGGCTCTTCGCAGAGAGCTGAAAGCAAAGTACCATGAGTTTCAGACCAGGGATTTAAAGCTGGATATGTCCAGAGGAAAGCCAAGCGTTGACCAGCTGGATCTTTCCATGGGTATGATGGATGTGCTCAGCAGCGACGATGATCTGACCTGTGAGGATGGAACGGACTGCCGCAACTATGGTGTTCTGACAGGTATTGATGAGGCCAAGGAACTCCTGGCAGACATGATGGAGGTAAATCCTTCGACGATTATCATTTATGGAAACTCCAGCTTAAATGTAATGTACGATACCGTTTCCCGGGCCATGACCCACGGTATTATGGGAAATACTCCCTGGTGCAGGCAGGATAAGGTGAAATTCCTCTGCCCCGTTCCCGGATATGACCGTCATTTTGCTATTACAGAATATTTCGGTATTGAGATGATCAATGTTCCTATGACTTCTGAGGGTCCGGATATGGATATGGTAGAGCGTCTTGTAGCTTCTGATCCGGCGATCAAGGGCATCTGGTGTGTGCCAAAGTATTCCAATCCTCAGGGATACTCCTATTCAGATGAGACAGTGCGCCGTTTTGCCAGACTGGAGCCCGCAGCGCCTGATTTCCGTATTTTCTGGGATAATGCTTATGGCGTTCATCATTTATATGACCACGATCAGGATCACCTGATTGAGATCCTGGCAGAGTGCAAGAGGGCAGGAAATCCCGATCTGGTATATAAATTTGCTTCCACTTCCAAGATCAGTTTCCCAGGCTCTGGTATTGCAGCAATCGCTACCTCTCATAATAATCTTGAGGATATCAAGGCCCAGTTAAAGAATCAGACCATTGGACATGATAAGGTAAACCAGCTGCGTCATGTGCGTTTCTTTAAGGATATCCATGGTATGGTGGAGCATATGAGAAAGCATGCGGATATTATCCGTCCAAAGTTTGAGGCAGTAGAAGAAATTCTGGAAAGAGAGTTAGGCGGTCTTGGGATCGGAGAATGGACTAAGCCCAAGGGAGGATATTTCATTTCCTTTGATTCTCTGGATGGCTGTGCTAAGGATATTGTGGCACGGTGCAAGAAGGCAGGCGTGGTGATGACAGGCGCAGGTGCTACTTATCCATATGGAAAGGATCCCCATGACAGCAATATCCGTATTGCACCAACTTATCCGCCTCTGGGAGATCTAATCGTGGCTACCGAGCTCTTTGCCCTGTGTGTTAAGCTTACCAGCGCAGAGAAGCTTTTAAAGGAAATGGAGCAGAATCCACAGCCTGTAAAGAAAAAAGAGGCAGACCAGCAACTGCCAGAGTAAAAATAAAACAGCTTCAGATACTAACAGGGAGTTCACCGTTTCGGCGGGGAACTCCCTGTGTGCGTGAATGACTGGTTCACGGATGGTTTTCCGGGCAGAGAAAAGCTGCAGGAATGACTCAGAAAGGAGCCGATTGATGGAAGAAGCGGGAATTTATACTGGAAAATGGGATTTTGTTACCTTTTTTGTGGTTCCGGGAGCTACATTGTGGCTGGCTTGCCGGGAGGATTGGCTGGACAGTAATATCTCGGTCATCGGGAATAGTCCCGGTATGGAACTCTGGCTGTATGCCTGGGGGATGTTTGTCAGCAGCTACAGTTTTTTCTATATAAGATATCTGTTTTCTCTGGGCGGATATGAGGGCATTAAAGGAAGGGGATTTTTGTATACGGCCTGTATCCTTCTGGCTATATCCGTATGGATCCCCTATGATCCGGAGCATTTTCCAAAGGCCTCTTTACTCCATGTGATTTTTTCCTTTTCTTTTCCTGTTCTTTTAGTCCTGTCCCTGCTTTCCTTTTTAAAAGAAAAGATCCGCTCAGATCCCAACCCGTTTCTTCCGATGCTCTGGCTGTTTGCAGAGCTTGCGGCAGCGGCTCTTGTACTGTGGTATGCCTCCGGCTTTATCACAGGCCTTTTGGAAGTGTATGTAACCACTGCCTTTTGTGGATATCTGGGTTTGGTTGAGCGGATCCTGGTGCATAACCAAAGATCATTCCCTGAAAACAGGGGAGATTAGAAGGTTACTTCCTCATCATAGAAGCAGCACTTTAACAGTTTTGCCATCTGCTCCGGATCGATGGATCTTGGGTTGGAGCCGGTGCAGGCATCGCCTACTGCCAGTTCAGCTACTTTTGGAAGTTTTTCCATAAATTCAGCTTCGTCGATGATTCCGCCTTCGTAATCCTTAATGCAGGCTGGAATGTCTAACTGCTCATTCATTTCGCGCAGGCGGGCGATCAGAGCGTCTGTAAGCTCCAGATCGGTGCTGCCGGCCAGTCCGATGAATTTTGCAATTTTTGCATATCTTTCGGCAGCCTCAGGATTTTTGGAATTGAATTTGATTACCTTTGGCAGATACATTGCGTTTGCACAGCCATGAACGATGTGGCCGCCGGAGTATGCGGCGCCTGTCTTATGAGCCATGGAGTGAACGATTCCCAAAAGAGCATTGGAAAATGCCATTCCGGCCAGACACTGTGCGTCATGCATCTTGGCACGGGCATCCATATCTCCGTTGTAAGATGGAACCAGATACTCGTTGATCATCTCAATGGCATGAAGTGCAAGCGGATCGGTATATTCGCAGTGAAGGGTAGAAACGTACGCTTCGATCGCATGAGTCATAGCGTCCATACCTGTATGAGCAGTCAATTTCTTTGGCATGGTAGCTGCCAGAGCGGGATCTACGATTGCTACATCCGGTGTGATGTTAAAGTCAGCCAGAGGATATTTGATCCCCTTTGCATAATCCGTGATAACGGAGAATGCAGTTACCTCGGTAGCGGTGCCGGAGGTAGAGGAAATAGCGCAGAACTTTGCCTTTGTGCGCAGGGTTGGGAAGCTGAATGGTGTGATCAGATCCTCAAAGCTTGTTTCAGGGTATTCATAGAAGGCCCACATAGCCTTTGCAGCATCGATTGGAGAACCGCCGCCTACAGCTACGATCCAGTCAGGCTGGAATTCTTCCATAGCCTTTGCGCCCTTCATAACGGTTTCTACAGAAGGATCCGGCTCAACTCCCTCAAACAGCTGAACCTCCATGCCTGCTTCCTGTAAGTAAGCAACTACCTTATCCAGAAAACCGAAACGCTTCATGGAGCCGCCGCCTACTACAACGATCGCTTTCTTTCCTGTTAATGTCTTTAATGCCTCCAGAGCATCCTTTCCGTGATACAGATCTCTTGGTAATGTAAACCTCATGAGTAAAACCTCCTGTGAAGAATGATATTTATTTAACAAATATAGAATATCACAGGAAAAGAGGTTCGGGTAGATATGAAAATGGAATACAGGTATGCCGGAATGGATATCCTTTATCAGCTTGTCCTTATCAGAACGGAGACTGTGAGGGAGAAGGGAGCGCTTAAATCAGTCCGAAAGCCGGCTTACGATGCGGTTCAGACTATGGATCAGTTCGGTTTCCGCCGAAGAGCGGCGGCTGCCCTTTCGAAAGATCAGAAGATCCCTGTGCAGATTTCCGGGATAAGCGCAGGGACGCTGGATCAGGCCTTCGGCAGACAGTTCGCTGTAGGGAATGGGAGAGGTCCACATATAGGCTCCGGGCAGACGGCGCAGCAGGGCAAACTGGCTTCCGCGGTCATAAACGGACACAGAACGGCTGGAATCGCCTCCTGTGGCTGAAGTTTCCTGGATTTCAAAGGAAAAAGAGGGATTGGAGGAATCGCCCTGGATGATTTCAAGAGAGCTTCCCAGATCCAGATAGGTCAGGCCGGATCTGCCTGCCAGAGGATGATCCGGAGCCATTAAAACCAGGGATGAAAATTCCCATAAAAGGCAGGAGTCCAGATTTTCATCCTGGAGCAGCTTTTTATAGTAAGGTTCATATAAAGCAGGACAGCGTGCGATCCCCAGATCAAATTCCTTGGAAGATACCAGCTCAATGACCTGTCTGGAGTTCGTTTCCATATAGTGGATATTTACCGGGGATTTGGTATTGGCTTCACAGAGAAAATCCGTAAATGCACAGGTGATATATGTGGCTCTGGGGCCGCAGAACTTAAGCTCCAGAGCCTGTTTGCGGTTTCGGGCGCAGAGGGCTTCGATCTGTTCCTCCTGAGCCATGATGGTTTTGGCGTACCGGAGAAATTCTTCGCCCTTTTTAGTGGGAATCATGCCCCTGCTGGTCCGGTCAAAAATATCTTCTCCCAGCTCCCGCTCCAGTTCCCGTATGATTTTGCTTAAGTGGGGCTGATTCATATAAAAGTTCTGGGCGGCTTTGGTGATAGAGCCGGTTTTTTCTACCTCTACTGCGTATTTTAAATAGGAAAGATTCATGAGTCACCTGCCTTCTTTTAAGAGGAAGTCGTTGGCTGAAAAGGGATGATAGGGTTTGTTTTTGGAGTATAGCTGTCCGGCATTCCGTCTACGAACGGAGCATCGGAGGGAAGCGTTTCGGCTGGAGCAGGATCGGAAGAAGCCGGATGCTCAGGGCCTGTTTTGGTCTCATAGGGGGCAGCCGAAGGCGTTTGCTCCGCCTTTGAAGTTTCTGAAGAAGCAGTATTTCTGTGGATAACCGCAGCATGGCCTTTATAGGTCTTGGAATGATCCAGTATGCGTTCCCTTTCTTCCCCGTCTTTTGATATTACCTTATAGGTGTCCCAGCGGCTGCCGGGAACCGCTGCCTTTACCACCTTTTCTGTTCCGGGTTCAAGTGAAGGATCCTCCGCATATTCCGGTTCCGGAGGAGGCAGTTCCTCCACTTTTTCAGAATAAAGATCCCAGGAAACGCCTTCTTCCAAAACAGGGATCCCATAGATGGATACAGTGGCTTTGCGGTCCGCATAGCTGGCCCGGATGCCAATGGGGGCACTGGAGGTGTTTACAAAACGGAAATCCGGCTGTTCCCAGCTGATGGCCGCATCCTGTCCAGGAGTCACATAGTTTGGTTCAAAGGTGTGAGAACGGCGGAAGGTAATTTCCATTCCCGCATTAAACGCTGCCCGGTACAGGGTACTGGAAATCTGGCAGACACCGCCTCCGATTTCCTGTACCACAGCGCCGCTGCTGTATGCAGCTGATAGCCTTTTTCAGCTGTGCGCTGGCCCACTGCCTGATTAAAGGAAAATTCCTCGCCGGGCTGTACAATGGTGCCGTTTAAGGCCTCTGCTGCCAGCCGTACGTTTGTGTTGCGTTTTTGATTGCTGGTGGTTTCCGTAGTAAAGGCAGCGATGGTTTTGTACTGCTCTTTTGCCATGGCCTTGGAGAGAGGCGGGGCAGCGTCTGCGGAATGAACGGGGATTACTGCATCCAGCCGGTTTTCACGGATAGCGGAAAGAATATCCTCAGCCAGCCGGCGTTCATCAATTTCAATGCCGGAGCAGCCTTCGGTAAATATAAAGCTTCCTTTTTGTGGATCAAAATAATCCAGACCGCTGTTTTTAGGTGCAGTTTTCCACTTTTTTGCAAAGGTTTCTGCCTGGATTAAAATTTCCTTTTTTAATTCTTCGTTTATCAGGTCTGCAGGGGTAAGGGTCAGATCTCCGGACTGGGAGGAACGGCAGAGTGTTCCAATCCATTCCTTCAGCCGGGGGGATAAAGGATTTTCCACAGCCAGCTGTTCTTCTCCATATTCTGCTTTCATGTCCCAAGGAAAAAGCTGGTTTAAGGCTTCAAAGCTCTCATCCGGGCTTAAGCCGTTCAGAGAAATGCCGTTGACCGTTACCGCAGGCGCGGTAAGCGAGGCATCTGTTTCAGAAAGCGAGGTTTCATGGCTGCCCGCAGCCGGTTTCCCTTTAAAATGGGAAATAGTGACGGCTGAGACAGCGGCTAAAAGAAAGATTCCCGCTCCGGCGGCAGCAAGGGGAAGAAGGGAGTTTCCCTTCTCCGTTTCAGATGCAGGCCGGCGGCTTTTTCTGGGGCCGCGGTAGGAGGAGCGGGAGGTTCTGTTTTGTCTGTGATCGTAATGGTTTGTCATTCTAAACTCCGGATATACATAGTTTTGATACCTGGCTGATTTTCAATCCGGTATCATATTATTCATATGTGAATACTGGGAATTATTATATAGGTACCTTAAAGGAAAGTCAAGAGCCGGGAGAAGGCAGTAATTGCCATGCACAGTATAACGCCGCAGGCTGTGGGAAGAAGAACGGCCAGACAGGTCCATTTTAAGCTTCCGGTTTCCTTTTTTATCGTCATAAGGGTAGTAGAACAGGGCCAGTGAAACAGGAAAAATACCATGGTGCAAAGGGCAGTGACCCAGGTCCAGCCCTGAGAGATAAGGAGCGTATGAAGGTCGGAAAGATTTCCTGGTTCGATCAGGGTTCCCTGAGAGGTATAGGCCATAATAATGATGGGGATCACGATTTCATTGGCCGGAAGCCCAAGGATAAATGCCATAAGGATTACCCCATCCATCCCCATCAGGCGCCCGATCGGATCCAGATATCCGCTAAAGCGTGCCAAAAGGCTGATATCTCCAATGGAAACATTGGCTAAAATCCAGATCACAAGCCCGGCAGGAGCCGCTACCGCGGCGGCACGGCCCAGAATAAAAAGGGTGCGGTCCAAAATGGAGCGCCAGATTACCCTTCCAATCTGAGGTCGGCGGTAGGGCGGAAGCTCCAGAGTAAAAGAGGAAGGCATACCTTTAAGGACCGTGGCAGACAGAAGGCGGGATACAAAAAAGGTGGCGGCAACACCGGTAAGGATAAAAAAAGTAAGGATCAGGGCAGGACGGAGAGAGGAAATAGGACCTGCGGACGAAGCTCCTGTAAAAAACAGCGTGATCAGAGTTACGAGGGCCGGAAGACGGCCGTTGCAGGGGACGAAGCTGTTGGTAAGAATGGCGATGAGCCGTTCTCTGGGCGAGTCGATGATCCGGCAGCCCGTTACTCCGGCTGCATTGCAGCCAAAGCCCATAGCCATGGTAAGGGCCTGTTTTCCGCAGGCTTTGCAGCATTGGAAGGGACGGTCCAGATTATATGCGATCCGGGGCAGATAACCGAAATCTTCCAAAAGGGTAAAGAGAGGGAAGAAAATGGCCATGGGCGGAAGCATGACAGAGATAACCCAGGCCAGTACCCGGTATACACCCAGAACCAGAATCCCGTGGAGCCATTGGGGCGCATTGACTGCCATAAAAGCAGCGGTAAGTTTTTCCTGAAAGGAGAAAAAGAGGGAGGAAAGCAGGGCGGAAGGGTAGTTGGCTCCTGTGATCGTCAGCCAGAAAATGAGCGCCAAAAGACCAATCATAGCCGGATATCCGGCCAGCCGCCCGGTCAGGATGCGATCCCAAAAAGCATCCCTTTTGCCGTAGGGTTTTTCAGGAAGGGAGACCGTGCGGGAAGCAATGGACTCCGCAGTATTTACGATGCCGGATACGATTCGGTCCTTTAAATCATCCTCAAAGATCCCAGCCTGATCCAGGTGTGACCGGGCCTGGCGGACAGCCTGACATAACGCATCATCCTCGGACAGATCTCTGCCTAAAAAGGTATTTAAAGAGCGAAGCAGGCCGGGATCATTTTCAAGGAGTCTTAAGGCCAGCCAGCGGGGAGAAAGGCGGCTGCTGAGCGGTTCTGTAAAGGGCAGAAGCATGGAAATGGCCTGTTCTACAGCTGCGTCATAGGAAATATGAAATGGCTCTGTGTCTGGATGATCGACCGTTTCATCCAGCCGATCTAAAAAATGTTCCAGAGAGCGCTTTTTTCTTGCAGTTGTTCCAGCGACAGGAGCAGAAAGTTCCCGGCTGAGAGCCGGCAGATCAATGCGTATGTTTTTTTTCGCTGCTTCGTCCATGAAATTGACGCAGACCATGGCGGGAATTCCGGTTTCCAGAATCTGCAGGACAAGGTTTAAGTTCCGTTCCAGACAGGTAGAGTCACAGATAACCACAGCGGCATCACAGTTCCCAAAACAGATGCCGTCCCGTGCAAGCGCTTCTTCAGCAGAGTGAGCCATAAGAGAATACGTTCCCGGAAGGTCTGCGAAAACATAGTTGTATTTTTTTGAGGAGCAGCTTCCTTTAAAACAGGAAACTGTAACCCCGGCCCAGTTGCCCGTGTGTTGGGAGCTGCCGGTAAGGCTGTTGAAAAGGGTGCTTTTTCCTACATTGGGGTTGCCGGACAGAGCCACTGAAAATTGGTTCTTATTTTCGTTTCCATCCACCCGGATCTGGCGGCTGTATTCACGCCGTATGGCAATGACTGCACCCCGGATCCGGTAGGAGACCGGGTCACCTAAAGGACTTACGCCCAGGCATTCTACCTGTGTGTCTGCAGTCAGCCCCAGATCCATAAGCCTCCTGCGCATGGCTCCGGAAACAAGAAGTTCCGTTACCCGGGCGGTCTGCCCTGGTTGTATATCATTTAAGGAAAGGAAAGGATTCACGATCCGTATACCTGCCCGTGTTTGTTCTTATTATTACAGTATGGTTCAGGCGGGAAAATGTGACTGGAAATAACCGGTGAAGTGGTGTATAATAAGAAGAAAAAATGACAACAGGAGAGTTTTGCTATGGAAGAAAGTTACATTGAATGGCTGGTAAAGCGCAAGGATCCTATCTATGCCCTTCCGGTAAAGATCATTATGGTGCTTGTCTGCGCCTTTTCCGTACTGCTGGCGCTTCAGACGGTGATCGGAGTTGTGATCATGACAGCAGCAGGTATCGGTACCTATTTTATTTTCCTGAATTTAAGTGTGGAATATGAGTATCTGTTTGCTGAGGGCGGTCTGCGGATTGACCGGATTCTGGGAAAGGCCAGACGGAAAAAGGCCTTTGACTGTGAAAAGGATGATGTACAGCTGATCGCTCCGGTGGATTCCTATATGCTGAAGGATTATGCCAAGCAGGGGATGAAGGTTATGGACTGTACCTCCGGAAAGCAGGGTGCTGAAGTTTATGCGCTGATGTATCAGAAGGGAGCCGACACCATGAAAGTTCTTATTGAGCCCAATGAAAAGATGCTGGCAGCCATGCGCCATACATTTCCGCGTAAATTCGTGAAGTAAGAGAAACAAAATATTAGGGTCACTGATGGAATCCTATTAGTAAATTCAATGAATCATAACGGGAAAATGGGTTTGACAATCCTAATAAAATTTGCTAGGATTAGATACTAATAAGATGCTGAGGGCAGTATACCACACAGAAAGCGAGGAAGTTTTAATGGGTACAATTATCGGCGAAGGCATTACCTTTGATGATGTACTTCTGGTTCCGTCTTATTCAGAAGTGATTCCGAATCAGGTAGATTTAACCACCTATCTTACAAAGAAGATCAAACTTAACATTCCCCTGATGAGTGCAGGCATGGACACCGTGACCGAGCACCGTATGGCCATTGCCATGGCGCGCCAGGGCGGTATCGGTATTATCCACAAAAATATGTCTATTCAGGAACAGGCAGAAGAAGTAGACCGTGTAAAGCGTTCCGAAAACGGTGTTATCACAGATCCCTTCTATCTTTCCCCCGAACATACTTTAAAGGATGCCAATGACCTTATGGCAAAATTCCGTATTTCCGGTGTTCCTATTACGGAGGGAAAGAAGCTGGTGGGTATCATTACCAACCGTGACCTGAAGTTTGAGGAGGATTTCAGCCGTCCGATCAAGGAATGTATGACTTCCGAGAATCTTGTCACTGCAAAGGAAGGAGTAACGCTCAAGGAGGCAAAGGCGATCCTTGCTAAAGCCAGAGTGGAAAAGCTTCCTATCGTAGATGACAATTTCAATTTAAAGGGTCTTATCACGATTAAGGATATTGAAAAGCAGATCAAGTACCCTCTGTCTGCAAAAGACGAGCAGGGCCGTCTGCTCTGCGGAGCCGGCGTAGGCATTACTGCTAATGTATTAGAGCGTGTAGCTGCTCTGGTAGAAGCAAAGGTAGATGTAATTGTTCTTGACTCTGCCCATGGTCATTCTGCCAACGTGATCCGCTGTGTGAAGATGATCAAGGATGCATTTCCGGATCTTCAGGTAGTGGCAGGAAATGTGGCTACCGGTGAGGCGACCAGAGCTTTGATCGAGGCAGGTGCGGACTGTGTAAAGGTAGGTATCGGCCCCGGTTCCATTTGTACGACCCGTGTGGTGGCAGGTATCGGCGTACCTCAGATCACAGCCGTTATGGACTGTTACAATGTGGCAAAGGAATACGGCATCCCGATTATCGCTGACGGCGGCATCAAGTATTCGGGTGATGTTACAAAGGCGATCGCAGCAGGCGGCAGCGTGTGCATGATGGGAAGCATGTTTGCAGGCTGCGATGAGAGTCCGGGTACCTTTGAACTGTACCAGGGACGTAAGTACAAGGTATACCGCGGCATGGGATCCATCGCTGCCATGGAGAACGGAAGCAAGGACCGCTATTTCCAGACCGACGCCAAGAAGCTGGTGCCGGAGGGTGTAGAAGGCCGTGTGGCATACAAGGGTATGGTAGAGGATACCGTATTCCAGCTGTTAGGCGGTTTAAGAGCCGGTATGGGCTACTGCGGAGCCAAGGATATCCCCACTCTGCAGAATACGGCAAGATTCGTGAAGATCTCTGCCGCTTCCTTAAAGGAAAGCCATCCTCACGATATTCACATCACAAAAGAAGCTCCCAACTACTCGATTGACGAGTAAGAGGGGGAGAAAAGAAAGCCCGGAGAAAGCGCGATATCTTTCTTCGGGTTTTATTTATGAAATAAAAGATGGGATCGGTGAAAAGAAGCATTCAGGTGTATTCTTGACTTTCCCGCCCCCCAATGCTAGAATAAATACCATGGATAAGAAGAGAATAGCAGTTTGTATTACAGGAATTTTGATCATAGCGGCCTGTCTGACGGGGTGCCAAAAGCATAGGGAACCTGTCAGCAGGTCTTCTTTTTTGCTCAACACATTTATTACGGTAACGCTTTACGATTCCAGAGAGGAAGAGATCCTGGATGGGGTGACGGAGCTTTGCTCAGAATATGAAAAGAAGTTCAGCACCACCATAGAAACCAGTGAAATTTATGCAATGAACCACAGAAAGCCGGGAGAACGGGAGTTTACTGTGTCACAGGATACGGCGGAGCTGATAGAAAAAGGACTGGAGTACAGCCGGCTGTCAGATGGGGCCTTTGATATCACCATAGAACCCTTAAGCCGTCTGTGGGATTTTTCGGGCTCAGATCCTCATGTACCGTCAGAGGAAGCAATCCGGAAAGAACTTTTAAAGGTAGGGTATGAAAGAGTTGCGGTAAACGGCAATACAGTGGTTTTTGCAGATGATCTGGTATCTATTGATCTGGGAGCGATCGCCAAAGGGTATATTGCAGACCGCATGAAAGAATATCTTAAAGAGCAGGGTGTAGAGAGCGCCATTATCAATCTGGGAGGCAATGTCCTTTGTCTGGGGGAACGGCCCGGAAATAAGCCATTTAAAATCGGTCTTCAAAAGCCCTTTGCAGAGCGGTCCGAGACAGTGGCGGCTTTGGATATCCGTGATATGTCTGTAGTTTCTTCCGGGGTATATGAGCGCCATTTTGAGGAAAATGGAGTCAATTACCATCATATTTTGAATCCATCTACCGGATGGCCCTATGAAAATGGCCTTACTCAGGTTACGATCCTGTCTGAGCAGTCCGTAGATGGTGATGGACTGAGCACGGCCTGTTTTGCGCTGGGATTGAAAGAAGGAATGGAGCTTGCACAGTCCTTAGAGGGCGTGTATGCGGTATTTGTTACAGAGGATGGGACGCTTCATTATTCTAAGGGAGCAGAGGCCTTTATCAGCAGCCCATAAATATAGAAACTTAACTTTACATTTTTTGCAGGCTGCCATATAATGAGAACGTGTTTACATACAGAAATACGAGGAATAAAATGTTTGAAGCAATATGGAAAAAATGTGTAAATTATGAAACGATCAGTTATCTGATCTGCGGGATCCTGACTACGGCAGTAGATTTTGTGTGCTATGCCATGTTTCGCCGTATGGATATGGGAGTGGGAATGGCACAGGCTTTTTCCTGGGGGGCAGCTGTGCTGTTTGCCTATGTGGTGAATAAGCTGATCGTATTTAAAAATTATGATCTCAGGCCATCCTATCTTGTGAAGGAGGCAGGCGCTTTTTTGATGACAAGAGGAATTTCAGGCGTGGTTGTCTGGCTGCTGATGGTTGTTATGGTAGCGCTTGGAGAGGGAAGAGGCTTTTTATATGAGATGTTCTGCAAGATGGTATCTTCTGCGGTGAACCTGGTGGCAAATTATATTTTCAGCAAGCTGTGGATTTTTAAAAAAGGTCAGAGAGCAAGGGGAAACAGCAGTGAAACGAGAAGAGATCGTTCAGGCAGAACGGGAACTGGATGCGGTATTGGAGCTGATCCAGGAGTCGGAGGAGATTTCAGGAAGGGATGACATAAAAGAGGAGCGTATGAAAGAAAGAAATCGGATTCAGGAAGCAGAGGCAGAAGAAAGCCTGACCCGTATTAATATGGAAGACACAGCAGATATGCTGCAGTATGAAGCGTGCCGGGAATTAAAACGCTGCCGGGACGTTCATATCCTGCGTCCGGGTGATAGCCTTCTGGCTGCTTTTTTTGTTCCGGTGCTTGTTTTGGTGGTTATCTTTGCACAGAGAGGTATTTTCCCTTTTGGGGAAGAATGTTTTCTGCGTACGGATATGTACCATCAGTATGCGCCGTTTTTCTCTGAATTTCAGTATAAGCTGACTCACGGAGGAAGTCTGCTTTACAGCTGGGATATCGGTATGGGGGTAAATTTCTCAGCATTGTATGCCTATTATCTGGCAAGTCCCATGAACTGGCTTGTGGCTCTTTGTCCCAGGCAGTTTTTGATTGAGTTCATGACGGTTTTGATTGTCATAAAAACAGGATTGTCCGGCTTGTCTTTTACCTGGTACCTTAGAAAACATACGGGAACCAGGGAGTTTGGTTCCTGCTTTTTCGGCATTTTTTATGCATTAAGTGGCTATATGGCAGCCTACAGCTGGAATATCATGTGGCTGGACTGTATCCTTTTATTTCCGGTCATTCTTTTCGGGCTGGAACGGCTGGGAAAGGAAAAAAAGGGGATGGTTTACTGTATTGCCCTGGGGCTTTCCATCCTGTCAAACTATTATATCTCCATCATGATCTGTATTTTTATGGTGATCTATGCAGCGGTTCTGGTGATTTTATATCCTCCGAAGAAGGGAAAGGAGTTCGCAGCCACAGCCGGAAGATTTATGCTGTATTCCCTTTTGGCCGGCGGACTGGCGGCAGTGGTCCTGCTGCCGGAAATTTATGCCCTTCAGGCCACCGCTTCAGGAAATTTTGACTTTCCAAAGACAGTCAGTTCCTATTTTTCCATATTTGACATGATCGCCCGCCATATGGGGAACGTACAGACAGAGATCGGACTGGATCATTGGCCCAATATTTACTGTGGGGTAGCTGTTTTGATGCTCCTGCTCCTGTATCTTGGGAATAAGAACATTAAAATAAAGGAAAAAGCAGTATATTTCAGTCTTCTGCTCTTTTTCTACGCAAGTTTTTCTGTTAATGTACTGAATTTTATCTGGCATGGCTTTCATTATCCCAACAGCCTTCCCTGCCGTCAGTCCTTCATCTATATCGCGCTGGTGCTGGTGATGTGCTATAAGGCGTATTTGGAGCTTAAAAATACACCCTGGAAGCATATTGTTATGGCCTTTTGGGGAGCTGCAGCCTTTGTGATCCTGGCTGAAAAGCTGGTAGATAATGAGGAACAGTTCCATTTTGCCGTATTTTATGCAGCTATCCTGTTTCTGGCTCTGTATACGGGCTGTATTTATCTGTATCACAGCCGGAAATGGTGTCGGGATGGGGTTCTTTTAGCAGTGCTGGGACTGGTATTTTGTGAGTCGGCAGTCAATATGGCGGTAACGAGTATTCCCACAACCAGCCGCACAGCCTATGTAAAAGATAATGAAGATACCATGCTTTTGGCAGACAGCATCCGCTCCTCGGTATTTTACCGGATTGAAAAGGGTGAAAGCCGGACCAAAAATGATGGGGCATGGATGAATATTCATTCTGCCTCCCTGTTTTCTTCCGTAGCCAGCGCTGCTATGTCGGACTTTTTTAAAAGCGTAGGCTGCGAGAGCTCCACCAATGCGTACAGTGTAAAAGGAAGTACGCCCTTTATTGACGCTCTTTTTGCTGCCCGTTACGGCATTTATCCGGATCAGCAGCCTGCGGACAGCTTAAAGGAGCAGATTGGCCGTCAGGGTTCCATGTGGCTTTATGAAAATAAACATACCCTTCCGGTGGGGTTTGTGATGCCTCAGGATATGGAAACCAACTGGGTTCTTGATTCGGGAAATCCGGCAAATGTGCAGAATGATCTTTCTTCCGTACTGGGAGTAAGCAATCTGCTTGTGCCGGCAGAGGGAGTATCGGAAGGAAAGAAGTTTACCTTTACAGCAGATGCCTCCGGCGATTATTATGTCTATGTGACCAATAAAAAGGTAGAAGAGGTTTCCGCCGAAATAGGGGAGAGAAGTCTTTCCTTTGACAATGTTGACAGGGGCTATTTTCTGGAGCTGGGCTATCTGCCAAAGGGACAGGAGGTAATCCTTCAGTCCAAAACAGATGGAAATCCTGCCATGCAGGCGGAAATCTGGCGTTTTGATCCGGAGGCCATGGAGGAGATTTATCAGTGTCTGAGCAAATCGCCTCTTGAACTTTCCAGCTGGACGGATACCGGCCTTGCAGGAAGCATAAATACGCCGGAGGGAGGAACCATGTTTACCAGCATTCCCTATGATAAGGGATGGAAAATCTGGGTAGACGGGACGGCTGTTTCAGGGCGTCCGGTGTTTGATGCATTTCTGGGCGTGGATCTGGAACCCGGCGAGCATAAGATCCGGCTGTCCTATGAGCCTCAGGGGCTAAAGACAGGTGCCGTTATTACAGGCGTAAGTGCGGCCGCTGTGGCAGCACTGGCTGTCTGTGGCTGGATGAAAAATAAAAAGAAATTTCTAAAATAAATCATATATAAAGGAGACTACTATTATGAAGCTTTGGGGCGGACGTTTTACTAAGGAAACGGATCAGCTGGTACAGAATTTTAACGAATCTCTTTCATTTGATCAGAAATTTTACCGTCAGGATATCAGAGGAAGCATTGCTCATGTAAAGATGCTGGCAAAGCAGGGAATCCTTTCTGAGAAGGACAGAGACGATATTATAAAGGGACTGGAAGGGATCCGGCAGGATCTGGACGAGGGCACTTTGATCATTCCGGCTGGTTCCGGTTATGAGGATATCCATTCGTTTGTAGAGGGAACTCTTACAGAGAGGATCGGAGAGGCAGGAAAGCGCCTTCATACAGGCCGCAGCCGCAACGATCAGGTCGCCCTTGACATGAAGCTGTATACAAGGGATGAAATTGACGAGCTTGACGGTCTGGTAAAGAAGCTCTTAGAGGAACTCCTTGTGATCATGGAGGCAAATACAGAAACCTTTATGCCGGGCTTTACCCATTTGCAGAAGGCACAGCCCATTACGCTGGCTCACCATATGGGAGCTTATTTTGAGATGTTTTCAAGAGACCGCTCCCGTCTGGCCGATATCCGCAGACGGATGAATTACTGTCCTTTAGGCTCCGGCGCTCTGGCAGGCACGACCTATCCTCTAGATCGGTCTTATACGGCAGAGCTTCTGGAATTTGCAGGGCCTACCTTAAATTCCATGGATTCCGTATCAGACCGGGATTATCTTATTGAGCTTTTAAGCGCCCTGTCTGTTATTTCCATGCATTTAAGCCGTTTCTGTGAGGAAATTATTATCTGGAATACAAATGAGTACCGGTTTGTGGAGATCGACGATTCCTACAGCACCGGAAGCAGCATTATGCCCCAGAAGAAGAACCCCGATATTGCCGAGCTGATCCGCGGAAAGAGCGGCCGTGTCTATGGAGCTCTGATGTCCATGCTGACAACTATGAAGGGAATTCCTCTGGCTTATAATAAAGATATGCAGGAGGATAAGGAGCTTACCTTTGATGCTATTGATACGGTAAAAGGCTGTCTTGCCCTGTTTACAGGGATGATCTCCTCTATGACCTTCAGAAAAGATGTAATGGAAGCCAGCGCAAAGAGAGGCTTTACAAATGCGACAGATGCTGCCGATTATCTGGTAAATCACGGCGTTCCCTTCCGAGATGCCCATGGTATTGTAGGACAGCTGGTGCTTTTATGTATTGAAAAAGGCATTGCGCTGGATGATCTTTCCCTGGAGGAATATAAGGAGATCAGTCCCGTATTTGAGGAAGATATTTATGAAGCAATCAGTATGAAGACCTGTGTCGAGAAGCGCATGACCATTGGTGCTCCCGGGCCTGAGGCAATGAAGCAGGTAATTGCTGTTTATAAAAAGCAGCTGCAGTAACGGCAGGTAATTGATTGCATACAGAGGATGAAATATATGAAAAAAATTGGGGGGGGGGGTGGAACATGGAAACCATTAGAAAGAGAAGCCGTATTTTTACCATCTGCGCGGTGTTGGTTGCTATGTTCTGTCTGGCAGTAGGTGCTGGAAATACCGTATCCTTTGAACGGATGATGAACCAGGTGGTAGAGCGGTATGTGTCAGAAAACAATCAGCAGGTTGCAAGCCAGATTTCATACCGTCTGAAAATGGGAAGAGAGTTTGTATCGGACTTTGCCGATACCCTGAGCCGAATGCCCCAATTTCTTCTCACAGAGGATTTTATATCCAGAAAGACAGCCGCCGTGGAGTTGGAAGGACTTATGGTTCTTTTTGAAGACGGCAGTGTGTTTCCCGAATCTGCCTGTCCGGATTATCTGAGCCAGTGGTTTGAGAAAAATCCGGACATATGGGAAAAACAGGTAACCTCCTATGTAGCAGATCAGAATCTTATCTTTACTGCTCCTGTACATTATGGGGATGGAACAGAAGCGGTTGTAGTAGGACTTCAGAACTACTGGAGCATCAAGGCTCTGGTCTTCCGGGCAGATTATCAGGAGCAGGGAGCCAGCTTTCTCATTGACAGAAAAGATGGAGAGATCCTGATCGCAGATGAAAAGTCAGCTTTATCAGTTACAGATCAGCAGCTCTATGCTCTTCTAGAGACAGGAAGGGAGCTGGAAGGAGACAGGCAGGTCTATGAAGCGGTGATGCCGAACGGACAGGAGGTTTTTGTTTCCTTGTATGAGGTAAGGGATACGGACTGGGTACAGGCAGCCGTGATCCCGTCCGATTTTCTGATGGCCCAGATCGAACGTCATATGGATGTTTATGCCGCGGTAGTAGTGGCTGTCATGGTTTTGCTGGGCGTATTGATCGGACATCTGATGAAGGAAAACCAGAGGTGGGAGAGGCTTTCTGTTACAGAGCCTCTTACCAGAGGCTGGAGCCGCGAAGGCTTTATAAAGCTGGGTACGCAAAATACGGAAGGACACAGGCTTCACGAATGGATCGTTGTGTATCTGAATATTAAAGATTTCCGATATATTAACGAAAGCTGGGGCGAAGAAGATGGGAATCTGATGCTTCAGTTTATATACCGTATGCTTTCCGGACTTATAAATGAAGAGGAGCTGGTGAGCAGGAGCAGCATGGATCATTTCTTCCTGTTATTAAAGGAAGAGGACGATCGGGAGGTCAACCGTCGAATCCTCAAAATGAAAGAAGCAGTAAACGAGCGGATCCGTTGTAAATTCAGCGAGTACAGCATTGATTTTGCGGTTGGCGCCTGCCGTCTGGATATTGCAGGAGGAGTTCCTACAGCGATGAATAAGGCAATTTATGCCAGCAAGCTGTCGGATACAGACAATGTATGCAGCTTTTACAATGCAGGTATTGCAAATATGCTTGAAAGGGAGGAGCGGCTGAATACTCTTTTTGAGGATTCTGTAAAAAACAGGGATTTCAAGGTTTATCTTCAGCCGAAAGTGTCTCCTTCAGAAACCAGAGCCTGTCAGGCAGAGGCCCTTGTAAGATGGTTTCATCCCCAGGAAGGGGTGATCTATCCCTCTGAATTTATTCCGATTTTTGAGAAAAACGGGAAAATCTGCTCCCTGGATCTTTATATGTTTGAAGAGGTCTGCCGCCTGATCGATCGCTGGATCAAGGAGAAAAAGGCACTGGTTTCCATATCGGTCAATGTGTCACGCTTCCACTTAAGAGAGGCTGGCAGCGAGATATGGAAGGAGTACAAACGGATCCTTGACCGGTATGATATTCCTGAGGGCGTGATAGAAATGGAACTTACGGAAACTATTCTTTTGGAGGAAAATCAGATTCCTTTTGTAAAAGCCGTCTTAAACGGTTTCCGGTCCTGCGGACTTCGTGTTGCATTGGATGATTTTGGCTTTGCTTATTCATCCCTTTCCATGTTAAAAGAGTTTGCAGTTGATACACTAAAGATGGATCGCAGTTTTTTTGTCAACGAAAATGACAAATCAAGAAGAATTGTAGGAAGCATTATTCAGCTGGCACACAGCCTGGATATGGATGTGGTAGCTGAAGGAATTGAAGCAAAGGAACAGGTGGAAATGCTGAGGAAGATGGGCTGCGACTTGATTCAGGGTTATGTCTATTCTAAGCCTCTGCCTGTTGGGGAATTTGAGCAGTGGAGAGAGGAGTATGACAGGTAACAGTATAAAAAAGACTTTGCCCGGAATGGCAAGGTTTATGATACTGATTTTAATTATTTTGATCCTTCCGACGAATGTGGCATTACAGTTATATATACAGCATCAGAACCAGAAGCAGAATTCAGAAGAGATATTCTGGCAGCTGGAACAGCTTATACGGAACAATATATATGATCTGGAGCGGGAGAAAAGGGACTTTTCTCAAAAATGTATTCAGTCAGCTAAAATGGCTGCCTACTTTGTGGAACATAATCCGGGGTATATTACAGATCTGGAGCATACGAAGGAGCTGGCTGAAAAGCTGGATGTAGATGAGATCCATTTTATTGATCCTCAGGGGGAGATTTATGCGGGTACCCATCCCAGGTATTATGGTTTTACATTCCGGGATGGAGAACAGATGCAGTTTTTTCTTTCCATGCTGGAAGATACTTCTCTGGAGTTGTGTCGGGAGATCACTCCCAATACTGCAGAAGGAAAGATGATGGAGTATGCGGCAGTATGGATGGAAGATAAAAGCGGAATTGTCCAGATCGGGATGGAACCCAAACGCCTTTTAAAGCAGATGGAGGAAAAAAGCCTGAAAAAGGTGGTTTCTGAGATACCTTCCGGTCTTATGGGATATCTGCATATAATCAATACAAACACAGGGAAGATCGAAGCTTCGACTGTTCCTGGAATGAACGGGCTGGATATTCATGAAGAACTTAAAACGGAAGATAAAATAAAAGCTCCTGCTTCCGGCCACTATCGGTATAACGGCCGGAAATTCTGTGTCTATACAAAATATTACGGTCAATATCTCCTGGTGCGTTCTTTTGTGTCAGCTTATCCGCTGCGCAGCGCGGTGCAGTCTACTCTGCTTGTATTTCTCTATATACTGGGGGCGTCTGTGGCCGTTCTGTGGATTATCATGTGGTACATGAAAGTAAAACTTGCAGGGAATCTGACTGCGATTGTAGGTGAATTGAAAAAAATAGAAGGGGGAGATCTGACCAATCTTACCATCCACACGGGAATTTTAGAATTTGACGAGCTGGTTCAGTATATCAATGCTCTTTTAAAGAGTATCCGTTTAAACTGGGATAAGATGGATCATGTGATTGAAAACAGCCGTGTTCCGGTGGGAGTATTTGAATATAACCATTTTTATAAAAAAACCTTTATGAACAACCGTATTCTGAAAATTCTTGGGATTTCTGATGCAGATGAAAATAATGATGCTTTGAGCAACAGGATAAGGAAAAAGCTGGAAGAAGCGGAGAACCATCCTGTGGATGCAGGAAAATCTCTTTATGAATATGACAGAAACGGGGAAACGGTTTTTGCCAGAATTGAAAAATTTACAGATGAACAGAGTACGACCTGGTGCGTTACGGACGTTTCCCAGTGGTGGAATGAGATCAATCGCTTAAGAGAACAGAGCAGCAGAGACAGCCTGACGCTGCTTTATAACCGCCGGGGCTTTACGGAACGGCTGGAGGCTCTGTTTGCCGATCCCGGAGCTATTGGAAGCGGAGTGATGATCATGCTGGATGCAGATGGACTAAAGGGGATCAATGACATGTACGGACATCATATGGGAGATGTTTATTTACGTCAAATTGGCCGTCAGATTGAATTTTCGGGAGAGAAACGTTTTATCAGCGCCAGAATGGGAGGCGATGAATTTTCGGCATTTCTTTATGGTTACGCTTCAAAGGAGGAGGCAGAGAAGGTTCTCCGGGACTTTGAGGCTCATCGCGGCGAGGTTTTTATGGATCCCGAGATGAAACATATTTTGGGAACTGTGGAATTTTCCGTTGGATATGCGTTTTATCCGGAGGACGGAACGGATTACCATGTGCTGATGCATATTTCGGATGAACGGATGTATGAAGAGAAAAAGAAACGTAAAGGCAGAAGGGGCAGAGAAGAATGAAACTGTTTCATCTTTCAGATCTTCATCTTGGAAAACGGGTAAATGAGTTTTCCATGCTGGAGGATCAGCAGTATATTTTGAGCCGTATTCTGGAATGGGTTCATAAGGAGAAGCCGGATGTACTGATCCTGGCGGGTGATATCTACGACAAAGCAGTACCGTCTGCAGAGGCGGTCAGCCTGTTTGACTGGTTTCTTACAGAGCTTGCAGACAGAGCGTGTCCGGTGTGTATTGTAAGCGGAAACCACGATTCGGCAGAGCGGCTGGCATTCGGCGCCAGGCTTATGAATGCCAGAAACATTTTTCTGTCCCCGGTTTATGAGGGGAAGGTGGAGACGGTTGACTTTAAGGATTCCTTTGGAAGGATCCGGATCCACCTTCTGCCCTTTGTGCGTCCTTTATCGGTACGCCATGCATTTCCCAAGGAGGCGGAAGGGATCGTTGATTATCAGACAGCTTTAAGGACTGCAGTGGAGCATATGGAGCTGCTAGAAGGAGAGCGGAATGTGCTTGCAGCTCATCAGTTTATCACAGGGGCTATGAGCTGTGAATCAGAAGAAGTGACTGTAGGGGGGCTGGACAATGGGGACGCCTCCCTCTTTGATGCGTTTGACTATGTGGCCTTAGGCCATATCCACAGCCCTCAGAGTGTGGGGCGCAAAGAGGTGCGCTACTGCGGTACGCCTCTTAAGTATTCCTTTTCTGAAGTATCCCAGGAGAAATCCATTACCGTGGTTGAATTAGAAGAAAAAGGAAATGTGCAGATAAAAACTCTTCCTCTCATACCGCTGCGTGATATGAGAAAGATACGCGGTACGTATATGGAGGTAACGGATCGGGCTTTTTATGAGGGAACCGATCAGCAGGATTATATCCAGGTGACTCTTACAGATGAGGAGGATATACCGGATGGTCTCCAGAAGCTGCGTACCATTTACCCTAATATTATGCGCCTGGAATACGATAACCGCCGTACCAGAAAAGACGCAGAGATAAGAGAATGGGAAAAGCAGGAAGAGCTTTCGGAGCTGGAGTTGTTTTCGCGGTTTTATGAGCAGCAGAACAATCAGCCCATGAGCCCAGAGCAGGAAGCGTTTGTCAAACATATTATGGAAGAGATAAAGGAATAGAGGATGAAACCGGAAAAGCTGATCATAAGCGCCTTTGGGCCTTATGCGGAGGAAATTGAAATTGATTTTGAAAAGCTGGGAGACAGGGGCCTGTTTTTGATCACAGGAGATACGGGGGCCGGGAAAACGACGATTTTCGATGCCATTTCCTTTGCCTTGTACGGAGAAGCCAGCGGAGAGATCAGAGAAGCGGGAATGTTTCGAAGCAAATATGCATCAGAGCAGACGCCCACATTTGCAGAGCTGACTTTTTCTATTCAGGAAAAGAGATACCGTGTCCGACGTAATCCGGAGTATCTGCGTCCAAAAGGGAGAGGGACCGGCTTTACTGTTCAGAAAAGTGATGCGGAACTGATCTTTTTTGACGGCCGTCCGCCAATCGTAAAGAATAAGGAGGTCACAAAGGCTGTCACAGAACTTTTGGGGCTGGACTACCGCCAGTTCACTCAGATTGCCATGATCGCCCAGGGAGATTTTCAAAAGCTTCTCTTAGCCGGAACCGCAGAGCGGTCAGAGATTTTCAGGCGTATTTTTCATACAGAGCCTTGTCAGGAACTTCAAAATCGTTTGAAATATGCAGTAAAAGAACGCTGGAAGGACTATGATGAGATGCGGCGCAGTATCAGTCAGTATCTGGACGGAGTACAGTGCGGATGTGCGCCGGAAATTGACGCAGAATTTAAGACTCTGAAAAAAGAACATTTTGACGGAAAAGCCGTCCGCGGCATGGAACTTTTGAGCCGGCTTCTGGAGATGGATAAGAACAGCCTGTTTCAGCTGGATAAGGAGATCAGAGGACTGGAGGAAGAAATCCAGGAACAGGATCAGCTTCTGGGAAAAGCAGAACAGAGGCGCAGGCTGGTACAGGAGTTAAAGCTTAGGGAAACAGAAGAAAGGGAACTGGCTCCGGTTCTGGAGAAACGTGCCGTGCAGCTTAAGGAAGCAGAAGAAAGGACAGTTTACTGCAAAGCGCTTGATGAAAAGATACGGAAGGGAATGGGGCAGTTAGAGCAGTTTACGGCGCTTTCTGGTCTGAAGAAGGAACTTAAGGATAAGGAAAGCAATCTGCAAAAGATCCAGGAAGAGTATGGGCTTTGCAGGAAGCAGGAAGAGCTTTTGGAAGAAGAAATCCAAAAAGGGAAAAACAGGCAGGAAGCGCTTGCGGGAGCAGAAGCAAGGCGGGAGCAGTTAGCCTACGAAACAGAGCGAACGACGGCCAGAAAAACAGAACTGGTAAGCTGCGGGAAGCGGTATTTCCAGCTGTTGGAGGCCGGGAAGCAGGAGCGGGAGGCAATCCGTCTGGATGAGGAGGCATTAAAGGAACAGGAAGCAACTCTTGCAAAGGGACAGGAAAAAATCGACAGCCTGATGGACCGGGATGTGCTTTTAGTGAAAAAAACAGAGGAAGCAAGAGGATTAAAGCAGTTAGATCAGGTCTGTGGCCGCTGGAAGGAAAAAGAGGAAACGCTTTTAAAGATTCAGGAGCAGTACCGTCTGGCAAGTGTGGAAAAATCCCGTCTCAGACAGGAGTATGACCAGTTTGAGCAGCTCTTTTTGGATGCACAGGCGGGGATTTTGGCAGATCATTTAAAAGAAGGGGAAAGATGTCCGGTCTGCGGCTCTCTTCATCATCCGGCGCCTGCCATAAGGCCTGAACGGGTTCCGGAAAAGACAGAATTGGAGCAGAAAAAAGCCAGGCTGAGCCAGGCTGAGGATCGGGTTCGGGCGCTTTGCGCAGAGGCAGAGCATGGGAACCGGGAATGTGCAGAGCTTGGCAAGAGCATCCGGTCTGGTCTGGGAACGGAGGAGACGGATATAAGACCGGAGCAGGCGGGGCAGATCCTGAAACTTCGTATCGCAGCGCTTTCCGGACAGATCGCTCAGATTTCAGAGGAAATTGTCCTGCGAAAAAAACTTGGGAGGCTGCAGGAACAGGAACAAAGAAGGTGGAAGGAAAGCCAGGAACAGTATCAGAACCGTCTGCGCCGAATGGAGGTAATACGGACGCAGAAGGAACAGGCCTTACAGGATATCCAAACAGCTCTGGGACGGGAAGAAGAGGAGGCTTATATTCTTACGGCTTTGAAACAGGCTGTCCAGAGCCTGGAAGCAGAACTCAAAGGACTGAAAGAGAAAACAGCCTCCAATCAGGCGCTTGTTCAGGAATTTATTTCTCTCAGGCAGATCCTTTTGCAGAAGGAACAGGCGCTTTCAGCCTGCAGGGAAAGGATCAGCCGGCTGAGAGCGGAAGAAGCCTCCCTGAAAGCCAAAATGGATTCTCTGAGGGAGCAGGAAAAAGAGAAGAACGAGCATCTGGAAGACTGGAAAGAAGAGACGCTCTCTGTACAGATTGAAAGCTGGCGCAGGGAAAAGTCCGGACTGGAAAAGTCCTATGAGCAGGCAGCCGAAGCATTTCGGGAATGTAATACCAGGTTTACAGCCTTACAGTCTGCCGTTTCCACGCTGAGAGAGCAAAATAAGGAAGCAGAGCTGCTTTCTGAGCCGGAAATTCTGGCCTGTAAAGCCGTACTTTCTGAAAAAAAAGAGAAAAAAGCCGCACAGCGGAGCCAGCTGTATGCGGAAATGGAGAATAACCGCCGTATTTTTAATGCAGTTCAGGGGAAGGAAGCGAAGATGGCAGCTGCGGAACAGGAGTATGTGTGGATGAAGGCTCTGGCCGATACAGCGGGAGGAACATTAAGCGGAAAGCCGAAAATCGAATTTGAAACCTATGTCCAGACCGCGTTTTTTGACCGTATCCTGCGAAGGGCGAATCTCCGCCTGATGACTATGAGCAGCGGTCAGTATGAATTAAAGCGTCAGGCGGCAGGAGAAAATAAAAAAGAGAAGGCAGGACTGGAATTAAATGTCATTGACCATTATAATGGAAGTGAACGCAGTGTGAAAACACTCTCCGGCGGAGAAACTTTCCAGGCATCTTTGTCCCTGGCTTTGGGGCTGGCAGATGAGATACAGTCAAATGCCGGAGGAATCCGCCTGGACGCTATGTTCGTGGATGAGGGCTTTGGCTCTCTGGATGAGGAAGCTCTAAACCAGGCTATGAAGGCTCTCTACAGTCTGGCAGAAGGGCAGCGGATGGTGGGGATTATTTCCCATGTATCTGAATTAAAAGAGAGGATCAGCCGAAGGATTACTGTAACTAAAAACCGCAAAACAGGCGGTGTGGGAAGCACAGTCCAGGTGAGCGGAGAATCATAAAAGAAAAAGGGGTAATTTAAGATGGATCAAACAAAGAAGAAACTGGCGTTACTGGGAAATGGATATCTGTCCGGGATTGTAGTCGAGGCGTATAATATGGGACTGCTTGAGGGCTATAAACTTACCGGCATCCTGGGACGGACAAAGGAGAAAACAGAGGCGCTGGCTGCAAAGGCAGGCTGCAGAGCCTGCAGCACCATTGAAGAGCTGATGGAGGACAAGCCGGATTATGTGGCAGAAGCTGCGTCTGTAAAATCCATTAAAGACTATGCCAAAACCATTCTCTGTCAGGGAGCCAGCCTGGTCGTTCTTTCCATCGGAGCATTTGCAGACCAGGAATTTTATGAGCAGGCAAAAAACTGTGCTATGGAGCACGGCACCAGGATTTATCTGGCATCCGGAGCGGTAGGCGGCTTTGATGTGCTTCGCACCACATCTTTGATGGCCCTGGCACAGAAGATGAAGGCAGAGGGGCTGTCTGCTTCTGAGGCCGGAAGTCTGGACGGTTATCTTACAGCCGGAATTTCTACCAGAAAAGGGCCGGCATCCCTGATGGGAACACCGGTCTTTAAAGATTATTTCATGACAGATCCAGAAGAAGCGGCTGCTTTTTCCGGCAGCGCGAAGGAGGCTATCGGTCTTCTGCCGACCAAGGTAAATGTGGCGGTCGCTTCCTCTCTTGCTACAGCAGGCCCGGATGAAACTACAGTGGATATCACCAGTGTTCCCGGTATGGCAGGAGACGACCACAAAATTACGGCAAAGATCGGCGGTCCGGATGAGGTAGAGGCAGTAGTAGATATCTATTCCCGTACCAGCGCCATTGCAGGATGGAGCACCGTAGCCGTGCTGAGAAATATCCTGTCACCTGTTGTATTTTAACCGACTTTATATTTAAAATGATAATATCCGAAAATGGATTATAAGAAAGGAGATAGAAATGTTTCGTAAACTGACTGCCATTGAACCGGTCAGCCTGGAGGACTGGGCGGAGGAAAAGCTTCATACCTATGCAGAAGAAGTTGTATTATACAGAGATATCCCTGAAAATGATGAGGAGATCATCCGGCGCATCGGTGATTCAGATGCGGTTTTAGTAAGCTATACCACAAGGATTGGACGGAATGTGATTGAGGCATGTCCACAGATCCGTTATATCGGTATGTGCTGCAGCCTTTATTCAGAGGAGAGCGCCAATGTAGATATTGCCTGCGCCAGAGAGAGAGGAATCCGTGTACTGGGCATCCGGGATTACGGAGACCGGGGCGTGGTAGAATTTGTTTTAAGCGAGCTGGTGCGGTTCCTTCACGGGTTTGACCGCCCCATGCTCTATGACATCCCTACGGAGATTACCGGTTTAAAGGCTGGTATCATCGGCCTTGGTGTTTCCGGAACCATGATTGCAGAGGCGCTGCAGTTTATGGGAGCGGAGGTTTCCTATTTCAGCCGTACCCGCAAGCCGGAAAAGGAGGCAGCAGGCTTTGCCTACCGTCCGTTAAAGGAGCTTTTGGCAGAAAGCCAGGTGGTATTTGCCTGTCTGAATAAAAATGTGATCCTGCTTCACAAAGAGGAATTTGACGCTTTGGGAAAGGGAAAGCTTCTCTTTAACACATCCATTGGGCCGGCTCATGAGGTGGAGGCGCTGGCAGAATGGCTGGATCATGAGGGCGGTTATTTTATCTGCGACACCGCAGGAGCCCTTGGAGATACAGAAGGCATTTTAAAGGATCATCCAAACGTTATCTGCGCAGGAGTTTCTGCTGGAAGAACCAGACAGGCCTTTGGCCTTTTAAGCAAAAAGGTACTGGATAATATTGAAACCTGTTTAAGAGGAATGGAAGAATGAAAGCGCTGGTAATTGCTGAAAAGCCTTCTGTGGCCCGTGACATTGCCCGCGTGCTGAAATGCGGAAAAAATATAAATGGAGCCATTGAGGGAGAACGCTATGTAGTAACCTGGGGGCTGGGCCATCTGGTGGAACTGGCGGATCCGGAGAGCTACGACGCCCGCTATAAGGAGTGGAGGATGGAGGATCTTCCCATGATTCCCGATCCTTTTAAGCTGGAAGTGATCAAACAGACCGGAAAGCAGTATCAGGCAGTAAAATCCCAGCTTCACCGGAAGGATATTTCCCAGGTGATCATTGCCACAGATGCGGGACGGGAAGGAGAGCTGGTAGCGAGGCTGATTCTTAAAAAGGCGGGAAGCCGTCTGCCGATTAAACGGCTTTGGATCTCATCCGTTACGGATAAGGCGATTAAAGAGGGATTTGCCTCCTTAAAAGACGGAAAAGAGTATGAATCCCTCCGGGACGCCGCATTGTGCAGGGCCGAGGCAGACTGGCTGGTTGGGATCAACAGCACCAGGGCATTGACCTGCAAATATAATGCTCAGTTATCCTGCGGACGGGTGCAGACGCCTACATTAGCCATGATTGCAGCCAGAGAGGAGCGGATCAGAGCCTTTGTGCCGAAACCTTATTATGGAATGAAAGCCAGGGTTCAGGGGATTTCCTTTACCTGGCAGGATAAGGCTGCATCCAGCAGCAGTTCCTTTGACCGGGCGCGGATAGAGGGACTTTTGTCCTCTCTTAAAAATGAGCCTGCCCAGGCAGAGCAGATCAAAAGAACGCCCAAAAAGAAGCAGCCGCCGCTTTTATATGATCTGACAGAGCTTCAGAGAGACGCCAATAAACAGTATAATTATACAGCCAAGGAAACATTAAACATCATGCAGCGGCTGTATGAGAATCATAAGGTACTGACGTACCCCAGAACGGATTCCAGATATTTGAGCCAGGACATTGTCCCAACGATAAAGGAGCGCTTAAAAGCCTGCTCTGTAGGGCCATACCGAAAGATCGCAGGGACTCTGATCAACCGTCCTCTTGCCCAGAAGATGGCTTTTGTGGATAACTCAAAGGTTTCAGATCACCATGCCATCATTCCCACAGAACAGTTTGTCCAGCTGGATCACATGACCGTAGATGAGCGACGGATCTACGATCTGGTTGTCCGCCGCTTTCTGGCGGTGCTGTATCCGCCCTGCGAGTATGAGCAGACAGAGGTAACGGTACGGATCGGCAGCGAGCGCTTTACAGCCAGGGCCAATGTGGTTACCCAGACGGGCTGGAAGACAGCGTATGAGGGACAGAGCGGCTCATGGGAGGAAGATGAGAGCACGGAGGCAGCAGAAAGCAGCGCAGACAGCCAGAAACTTTTGAGCCTGAAGGAAGGAGATGTCCTGAAGGGAGTAGTTCTTGCCATGACGGAGGGGAAGACAAAGCCCCCTGCGCCCTTTAATGAGGCCAGCCTTCTGTCTGCCATGGAAAATCCGGCTGCTTATATGGAGTCAAAGGATAAGGCTATGGCAAAAACGCTGGGAGAGACAGGGGGACTTGGCACGGTAGCGACCCGTGCAGATATCATCGAAAAGCTTTTTTCCAGTTTTTTACTTGAAAAGCGGGGAAAGGATATTTTCCTCACCTCCAAGGCAAAACAGCTCTTAGAGCTGGTGCCGGAGGACTTAAAAAAACCGGAGCTTACCGCCCAGTGGGAGATGAAGCTTTCAGCCATTGCAAAGGGAGACTTAAAGCGGGATGCATTTATGGAAGAAATCCGTGACTACTGTAAGGAACTTCTGGGGCAGATTAAAACAGGAGAAGGGCAGTTTCGCCATGATAACCTGACCAATACCAAATGTCCGGTCTGCGGAAAACGGATGCTTTCTGTAAAGGGAAAAAACAGCCAGATGCTGGTTTGCCAGGACCGGGCCTGCGGTCACAGAGAGACTGTCTCCCGAACCTCCAATGCCCGCTGCCCTGTATGCCATAAAAAAATGGAGCTGCGGGGAAAGGGAGAGGGACAGATTTTCGTATGCAGCTGCGGTCACAAGGAGAAGCTGTCTGCTTTTAAGGACCGGAGAAAGAAGGAAGGAGCCGGCGTATCCAAAAAGGATGTGGCCCGCTACTTAAACCAGAAGAAAAAAGAAGAAACGGAACCATTAAACAATGCGTTTGCCGCGGCGCTTGCAGGGCTTAAGGTGGATCCGTAACATGTCCGGAAGGAAAAGAAAGAGGGAACAATATGGAACGAAGGATTGATCTGGCGGAAATTTCCGATGGAAAGCTTTACGGGGCAGAGGATATGGTAAAGGCGGACTGCGGAGACTGTGAGGGCTGCTCTGCCTGCTGTCAGGGCATGGGGGATTCCATTCTGCTGGATCCTTATGATATCTGCCGCCTGTCAGAGGGGCTTGGAAAAAGCTTTGAGGAGCTGATGAAGGAGGCTGTGGGTCTTAAAATGGCAGACGGACTGATCCTTCCGTATTTAAAGATGACGGGGGAGAAAGAGGCCTGTTCCTTTTTAAACTCAGAAGGCCGGTGTTCCATTCATACATTCCGGCCAGGCTTCTGCCGTCTCTTTCCTCTGGGCCGTCTTTATGAAAACGGAAGCTTCCGGTATTTTCTCCAGATCCATGAGTGCAGGAAGGAAAATCGGACAAAGGTACGGGTACGCAAATGGCTGGATACGCCTGATTTTGCGGCCTATGAGCAGTTTATCAGTGACTGGCACTACATGACAAAGGAATTGGGAGAAAGGATCCGTTCTTTGGGAGCAGAAGGGCAGGAGAAATCAAAAAAAATCTGTCTTTATGTGCTGAACCGGTTTTACATGGAGCCGTATGGAGAAACAAAAGGGTTTTATGAGGAATTTTACAGGCGGTTAGAACAGGAAAAAAAGGATTTGGAACTTAAAAACACCATGTACGTGCAGGAAAGGATAAAACAGGGATGAGAGAAAATATGAAGGAATTTACAGGGGGAATTGTGAAGACCCTTCTGTTTATCGGCCTTGTGATGTTCTTCTGTCCGGCCGTTGTATTTCTGGGGCTTTTTGCAGCGTCAAAGCTGGGGCTTACCACCTCCAGGGTTCAGGTTCCTTTAAGCCATGTGGCGATTGACGGAGAAGAAATACCCATTCCCCTGCAGGGAAAGGTTACGGAGGGAAAAGGATGGGTGCTGAGAAATTCCAAAGGCCAATACACACTGACTCTGGACGGACTAAAGGCAGGCAGCCTGGAAAGAAAGACTCCGGCTCTTGAAATCCAGGGAGATCTTACCCTGGTTTTGAAAAAGGGGACAGAGAGCGAACTTTTAAGTGCAGACGCCGCCCTGAAAAAGGGGGCAGGTATTCTTACCATACGCGGAGAAGGAAGCTTAAGGCTTCAGGGAGAGACGGCCCTGGAGGGGGAGTGGAAGGAGGAAACGCTTAATCAGGATGAACCCTCTGCCCTGCGGATCGAAGGGGGGAAACTGGTATTTACCGGAGAGGAAACGGCTCTTTATGAGTATACCGTAGAGCTTGCAGGCGGGGAGATACAGATTCAGTGTCTGAATGGAAAGGGAACAGGGATCAGGGCCCATACATTGGACGACCGTCACTTTTCAGGAAGTTTGGAAATGGAGGAATCAGAAGAATGAAGCTGACGATATTGTGCTATGACAAATGCAGTACCTGTAAAAAAGCCTTAAACTGGCTGGATGAAAAGGGGATTTCCTATGAAAAAAGACCCATTAAGGAACAGAATCCCTCAAAGGAGGAACTGGCCGTCTGGCATAAGAAAAGCGGCCTTCCCTTAAAGCGCTTTTTCAATACCAGCGGGAATCTGTATAAGGAGCTGGGCCTTAAGGACAAGCTGCCCCAGATGACAGAGGAGGAGCAGCTGGAGCTTCTTGCATCTGATGGTATGCTTGTAAAACGCCCTCTGGCAGTTACAGACCAGTGGGCCTTCCCGGGTTTTCGGGAAAAGGAGTGGGAGGATCATCTGGCAGACTGAGCTGTAAGATGATCCAGGGATTCAAAACGATATCCCATTTCTTCCCATTTTGTCAGCAGTTCATCCAGAATCTGTCCATTGGTTTTTGATGTACTGTGAAGGAGAACCACAGCCCCCGGATGGATGCGGCCTAAAAGCTTTTCAAAGGCCTCTTCCTTCGAGGGCTGTTTGTTTTCATACCAGTCCACATAGGCCAGGCTCCAGAAAAAGGTCTGATATCCCATATCCTTTGCCATCTGCAGATTGCTTTCACTGTATTTTCCCTGAGGGGGGCGGTAGTATCGCTTCATTTTCTGTCCAGTGGTCTGTTCATAGAGGGTTTCCAGATCGGACAGCTCCTTCTGGAAGGCTTCTTTGCTGGAAATTTTTGACATATCGGGATGGTGATAGGTGTGATTCCCTACAATGTGGCCTTCCGATACCATCCGTTTTACCAGTTCGGGGCTTGTTTCCAGATAGTTTCCTACTAAAAAGAAGGCCGCCGGTGCATGATGCTTTTTCAGTGCATCCAGGATTGGTTCGGTGTTTCCGTTTTCATAGCCTGCATCAAAGGTGAGATAGATTACCTTTTCATCCGGATTTCCGGCATACCAGGCATGATACTGTTTTAAATATTCGGCAGAGGCATTCCCAACGGGTGTTTTTCCTTTTTCAGGAAAACCCAGACCCCAGTTTCCGTCTGCAGACGCTTCCAGATGATCCGAAGGGCCGAAAAATCCCGCTTCTGCCTGTCTGGCAGTCCACTGGCCGGCTCCGTAGGCCATCAAAAACAATACTCCTGTGAGTATGATTCCCCAGAATGAAAAATCCCAGGATCCATCATTTTTCATAATAACAAACAGCTCCCTGTATACGGTTAGTTCAGTATACAGGGAGCTTCGTTTTATTATGACTGGATTTCAGAGCGGGCCGGCAAAAAGCGGAAGGTGAGAATACACACAACCATGACAAGGACAGCGATGACGGTCCATCCCAGGCCGGCGGAATACAGCGGAAGGGAGTGGAAGATAGGGCTTAAAACTCCAAGATCCAGGCCGATGTTTTCAGCTGCATAGATAACGCTTATGAATCCTACAGAGCCGATGGTGCAGGGATAGATAAAGGGAATGTGTCCCAGCTTTGCATCACACAGTCCGAGCACGATCAGCATGATGGAAATGGGATAAATCGCATCCAGTACAGGTACGGAAATGCTTAAGATCACATTGAGCCCCTGATTGCAGACCACAAAGGAAAAACCTGCGATCAGAAGAACCAGCTGGCGGTAGGACAGCCGGGAGGTAAGGGTTGAAAAATACTGGGAAATAGAGGTGATCAGTCCCACGCAGGTTGTCAGGCAGGCCAGCGTAAAGATAGCTGCCAGAAGGACGGCGCCCGTATCTCCGAAGAGCTGATGCACGATGCAGCGCAGAGTCCACGCGCCGTTTTCCTGAATCGGGAATACACCGGAAGAACTCATGCCCATATAAGCCAGGATCAGATAAACGCTGGCCAGGATAAGCCCCGCAAAAATACCGGTCATAACCGTATATTTCATCACGTCCGATTTACGGCTGATTCCCAGTCCTGTGATGGTGGTAGCAATTACAAGGCCGAAATTTAAGGCTGCAATCGTGTCCATAGTCAGATAGCCTTCCAGAAATCCCTTCACAAGAGAATTGGAAGCATAGCTTTCCTGCGGCTCTGCCACATGGACATTTCCCTTTAAAAGAAAGTTAAAAAATACAAAAAGCAGTAAAAATAACAGGCTTGGTGTTAAAAATTTTCCGATCCTCTCTACCAGCTTGTTTGGGGTAAGAGCCAGCCATCCTGCAATGAGGAAAAACACAAGGGAAAATCCAAGCATGAATAAGGACAAATTCGCTTCCTCAGGAAGATAGGGAGCCACTGCCATTTCAAAGGGAAGGGAGGCTGCTCTGGGGATACCAAGTCCGGGGCCGATGGAAAGGTAGATAAGAATGGTAAATACGATGGCAAATTTCGGATTAACCCTTCTAGCAAGCTTTTCCAGGCCGTCAAACTTCGCCACAACGATCACGCCCAAAACGGGAAGGGCTACAGCTGTGATCAGAAAGGCTGCAATGGCAAATGGGGTCTGGCTGCCTGCATTCTGTCCTAAAAATGGCGGGAATATCAGGTTGCCTGCCCCGAAAAACAGGGAAAAGAGCATAAAGCTCACCAGCAGGATTTGTTTCTTGTGTAGTTTCATAATAAAAAGCCTCCTTTAAAATAAAAAAATCGCCCTTATAAAAAGGACGATTAAAAACCGTGGTACCACCTTAATTCCTGAATGAAATCCAGCTCATCTCCGCATCCTCTAATGCGTATCACCTGTAACGTGGCTCTGCTCCGGCGCTCCTACTAAACTTCAGTTTGCTTCTCCAGGATGATTTCATCCGTCAGGTTCAATGACAGCTCACACCAGCCGCTGTCTCTCTGAAAAATCCGCTGAGGATTACTTGTTCCTATCAAATGAATTTTTGCTATGGCTGTATTATAGAATAAAAAATCAGAAATTACAATAGTTTCCTGAATTATTTTTCATCAGCTATTTTTCATAGTCTGAAGTTTCATTTTAGGGGATTCTCATCTCACAGGAAACTTACTTGTAAAATGTAGAGAATATATGATAGAATGAGGACATGATTTTAGGAGACGTAAAGATATGTTAAAGATCTATTATGGGAATATGCCTGAGGCTGTGTAATACGGTTGTATATTTTAAAATTGTATATATTCCTAGATGACAGATCCGACAGCCTAAGATATGATTTGGGAATATTATGAAAATGGGGATTTTGTTAGATTATTTAGTTCACAGGGAAAATCTAATATTTTTTCATGTATGATCAGGCGTATATATGAACAGTCGGAACAGGACAATGGAATTAACAGGAGGTTGGCATAATGGGGACTCAACTGGATGGTATTATTAATAAAAATTACTCAAAGCTGAATTATCTTGATTTTCATATTTTAAATTTTGTGCAGAATAACATACATATGAGTACGACATTGAGTATTGCAAAATTAGCTGAAAGATGCAACGTTTCGACAGCAACTGTGCTGCGCATGACCCAAAAACTAAATTTCAGTGGATACAGCGAATTTAAATATTTTTTAAAAAATGACGATATTCAGATAGAGAGACAGGATATAAATTCTGTGGAGGTTTTAAATCAAGACATTGCGCAGACGATAAAACTGTTTCGTCAGAATGGTCAGATAGAGGAAATTTATAAAAAGATTGATGAAGCAGAAAATATCTACGCCTATGGAACCGGACAGGGGCAGAGGCTGATGCTCCAGGAGATGGCTCGCTGTTTTCTCAATGTAAACAAGAAAATTATTATGATCTCTGCTTCTACAGAACTGAAAATTGTGAAAAAATATATGAGTCAGAATGATTTGCTGTTTATTGCATCTTGGTCGGGAAATATTGAAAAGTACAGGGAAACACTGGTCAATTTGGATGTTTCTGGGATTACTATGGTATCGATTACCAATTTCCACAAAAATGAATTGTCCAGTATTTCCAGATATAATTTGTACTTTCAGAGTACCAGTATTGATGAAGTGATGAATATTAACCGTTCCAGTTATTTAACGTTGCATTTGGTGATTCATCTGTTATATGATGGTTATATTAACCATTTTAATCAGTTACCTTCATAGCTTTTGCTTTTTCAAAAAGGAAGGGTCTTAAATAGGCGACGGTAGAAGTCATGGGAAGCACATGAGGGTTAAGACAGATTCCCAGTTCTTTTTGTATATAGGCCCTTCTGGCTGCAATTCGGTTCCAGAGTGCCGGGGTCTGGGCCTGTATCTGTTTTTGCAGAGCTTCATCTGCCAGTGCAATAGTACTCTCAGCATTGGTGTTGCCGTACCCTTCTACAGAAGGAATCATATCAAGCTGAAACAGCATTCCACTGACCAGCAGTTCTTGGCTGTCGCTGTATACAGGTGAGGAAAGCCATTCTTCATCAGCAGTCAGATGGCCTGGACATAAAGACCAGTGATAGTCTGTTTTGGGCATCACATGTTCTATGAGATTGTATAGTTCTCCGCCGGTCATGCCGCAGTGAATCTGCTCCAGCCATAGGGCATAGGCACGAAAGTATGGTTTTACTACCACATCCACATAGTCTCTGACAGATTCATGAAGTTGGGAAGAATTTTTGACCGCATACCCGCAGCGGGAGGACAATCCTCCCTTATACCCGACAGTAAGGCTTAAAGTGTCTCCTGTTTTTACGGTATTATCTGTAGGGTAGAGATTAGCTTTTACAAAACGCTTTCCAGCAGCGGCAATAGTTACCACACTGTTTTTCTGCCCAAGGGCATTTAAGGTATTTCCAAGTTCCGTTTCTTTTATGCCTTCAGATAATTGGTTCATTGCAGCCAGAATACAGTCTCCGGCTAGAGAAGCGCCAAATTCATAATGTTCCAGTTCATTAACATTATTGGTGCGGCGGGCGCCGTTTTCTCCGATAAAAAGGGAAACGGCATTTTCGATGCAGCCATCAGGCCCAGCCAGGTGTTTGATAGCATCTATAAGATAATAGGGAACATCAAACAGTGAATGGTTATTTTCTACAGGGCTGGTAAACTGTTTCCAACCAACAACACCGATGTGCATACCCTTGCAGATTTTCGCCTCAGATAAAATAGATACAATATCTTTTCCACCCTCCATGGGCTGATTGGGCAGGGAAAAATGAGGGGCATGGAGAGGAGTGGCTTTGATTCTTGAGGAAGAGACTTTATTTAGATTTTCATTTCCCATAAGCATATAGTTAGAACCGTCTTTATGCATAACTAATAGAGCTTCCTCAAAACGAGGCAGAAAGCCGGTTAAATATTCAAAGTTACTTCCATGTTCCAGATCGCCATAAACTATTAAGACGTCAAAGCTTTCTTCTTTCATCCGTTTCATAACCTTGTGGTACCGGGATTCCATGGTTTCGTCGGTAAGCATAACCGGAATCTGACTGCAGTCAGGGGCTGGATTTTTTACATAACCATAATCAATTTGTTTCAGTGTATTCATAAATGCCTCTTTTCTAATTTTTCTTTTTTGTCAAATCTTTGATGAGATACAAAAGGACATCTGCGCCTTTTTTTATACTCTCGTAATCCGTCCATTCTTCCGGACAATGGGAAACCCCACCATTTCTGCTGGGAACATAAATCATATTGGTATCGCAGAAATCTGTCATAATCATGGAATCATGACCGGTTCCGTTGTTGATTACCAGGTAGCTGTATCCCAGATCTTTACAGATGGATTTCATTTTCTCTACATTTTCAGCATTCATTACACTGGGGCCGGTAGGATTGGGGTAGTGAATCCGACAGATTTCTTCCAGATGGCAATTTATGTGGTACTCCCAACTGACTTTATCCAAAATGTTCTGAATTAACTGCTTAAAATCAGTGGTTTCAATGATTTCTTTTCGGAATGTACGGATCTCAATTTTGCCTTCTGCATATTCCGGCACAAACTGGTTGGAGTTGGGCGCAATGTCTAACTTGCCTACCATTCCGGTCACGTCAGGACCCAATGCCTTGATTTGGCGATCAAATTCCTGGATAAAAGCAGCGGCGGCTACCAGAGCATCTTTTCTGGAGTCCATAGGAGCTGTGGAATCTCCGGTTTTTCCGTAAAAGCGGACCGTATAGCGGCCAATTCCTGCCAGATATTCAATTAAGCCAATTTCCGTTTGTTCCCGATCAAGTACAGGACCCTGCTCTATATGCATTTCCACAAAATTTTTAATAGATCCGGGTCTGCGGATGCAGGATTTTAAGTCAGGATTCAGCCCATATTCCTTCATAGCTTCCAATTTTGTCTGTCCAAACCGGTTTTTTACTGTATTTAATTCCTTCATAGTTAAAGTACCTACCATTGCCCTGGAATTAGTTACGCCTGTGCAGGGGCCGAAGGTAGCCCCTTCTTCTGCGTTCATCAGAATCAGTTCCATAGGGTAATCATTTTCATACTGTTCCTCTGTAAGAACCCGCATGACTTCCAATGCAGCGACAGTACCGGCAGCGCCGTCAAAGGCGCCGCCATTTACAACAGAATCATAATGAGAACCAAACATTACAACGGGAGCATCTGTTAGAGTGCCTTCTCGTCTGCCGAAAATCGTTCCAATTCCGTCTTCATAGACATCAAGATGGAGCTTTTTCATTTCTTTTATCAGGTATTCTTTGGCCAGAGTATCTTCTTTGGAATAGGAGGAACGGGTTACCCCATGGCCTGGGGTGGATGTGTAAGAAGCCAGTGTTTCTAAGTCTTTTTGAATGCGATTAGTCTGTGTCAGCATGGTTTATTTCCTCCTAGTTTGCTTTTACTGCCCGTTTTAATTCTGCGGCAGCTTTTTCTACTTTTGCACCATATACAATCTGGCAGGCCGTTTCGTTGATGCGGATCAGGCCCAGGGAACCAGTGGATTTTAATGCATTTTCATCAATGACAGAGGTGTCTTTTAAAATTAAACGGAGACGGGAAATGCAGTTGTCAATTTCTATGATATTATCTTTTCCACCTATAGCAGACAAAATGGAAGAGCCCAATTCTGTTACATCTTCACTGTAGCTAATTTCATCTGATTCGTCTTCGCGGCCGGGAGTCTTGATATTAAATTTGGTAATTGCCCACCGAAATACCAAAAAGTAAATCACGGCATAAACCAGACCGATTGCCACGTTGAGAAGCCATTTTGTTTCTGAGCCTCTAAAAACACCAAAAAGTACTAAATCAACCAGACCGCCTCCGGCATTTCCGATACATACACCAAGAAGTGTGTTAATAAGAAATGACAGACCAGCCATAAAAGCATGGAAGATCCATAACAGAGGAGAAATAAAGAAAAATGCAAATTCGATGGGCTCTGTAATTCCTGTGAAGAAACTGGTTAAACCGGCAGCTAAAAGTATGCCTTTTACTTTCTCACGGTTCTTTGGATAGGCGGTTTTATACATAGCATAGCAGGCAGCGGGAAGACCGAATACCATAAATGGATGGGTTCCCTGAGTCAGGAATCTGGTAGCCTGGCGCATTACATCCATATCTGGATTACTGGACATCAGAAGCTGGTTGTAAATATTTAATGCACCGGAAATCTGTTCGCCATCTATCATGGCAGTGCCACCGATGGGAGTAAAACGAATTAGCTGATTTAGGATATGATGCAGTCCCGTAGGGATCAGGAGACGCTCTAAGAAGCCGTAAATAAAAGTGCCAAATGCACCGGCAACAGATAAAAGGGTACCAAATCCGTTGATGACCATATTAAAGACAGGCCAGATAAAGTACATGGCAATGGCTAAAAATGGAATGGTCACTACAATCATAATGGGGACGAACCGTTTGCCGCTAAAAAAGCTGAATGCAGTGGGAAGCTGAGTTTCGTGGAACCGGTTGTGAATCATGGCAGACCATAGTCCTACGATAATACCTCCGAAAATACTCATCCGGTAAGTAAAAATACCCATTACCGTATCATAGGCTGCATTTTCCTGAGTGGCCTCTAAAAGGCTCATTCCCTGGCTGGTTAAATATTCAATGCTGGCAGTCTCTGCAGTAATACCGTTAATTTGCAGAAAGAACCGGATTGTGGTGTGAAATAGTATAAAGCCGATAACGGATGTAAATGTGGCTACTTCCTTATCTTCTTTTGACATTCCCTGCGCAACAGACATACAGAAAAGAATTGGAAGAAGACCAAACAATCCGCCTGCAAGGGAATTAACCAGACTGATAAAATCGTTTACAAATTTTACATTAGCCAGTGCAGTTCCAAATACATTGGGATTTTGCAGAGAGGAAGCTAAACCCAAAAGCAAACCTGCTGCAACAATGATGGATAAGG
>ERZ791901.165-NODE-165-length-60140-cov-35.253191_pt1 | contig 60140 bp, 59 predicted proteins | sample MGYA00510150_ERZ791901 | MGnify/ENA primary metagenome ERZ791901 (study PRJEB30046, sample SAMN00792058) | human gut metagenome | study: EMG produced TPA metagenomics assembly of the A metagenome-wide association study of gut microbiota in type 2...
CTGTCGAAAATTTATGCGTAAGATGAGAATCCCTCAGATTTTTACGTTGATCCGTTTTTACGGATCAACGTAAAAATCTGAGGGATTCTCATCGATAACCTCCAGTACCTGTAAGGTGTCATGTCTCAACTGAGATAGTTCCGTAGCCAATACCTTAATTAATATGTTTAGCTTCAACAAAGGTTATCATATTCATAAGTTTTGTACGTTCAGTATTTGCCTTTGTTCCCGAAATCCTCAACACTCCAAGCATTTGATTTTGTTAGAACCGTTAACTTATTTACTTGCCTATCGTACTTTTGGACATTTGTCGAAACCCTTGTAAAAATTACTGTCTTCACCATAATTGTTATACACATCATTTATATCACGACAAATACATAAACGTAATTACCCCGCAAATTAGGATTGATTAAAATTTAAAATATTGATTAATTATTTGATGCTTAAAACAAATTCATTAGGTTTGTGTCAAAGATTGAATATGGAGAAAGTATTAGCTGAAAACGTAAAACGACTATGCAAGGAGTAAAAGAAGCGACTAAAAGACCTTGCTTCTGAAATGGGCGTTGATCCTTGCTTCATTAAATCGTACCATATACGGAAATGCCTAACTTGATGCCATTGAAAAAATGGCCACCGTTTTGGATGTATCTATTAAAAGCCTATTCGAGCCTATTGATAATGCCGAGGTAGAAGGATATATAAAGGTTAAAGGAAAAATTTATCAATTTAATAATAGAGAAGAGTTAAATAAATTACTAACTTAGCAAAAATAATTTTTACAGATATGAAAAGAATGGTTATTATTTCACTTTTGGCTATGTTTACTGTAATGCAAGTGCAAGCTCAACAAATAAAACTTGAATATGAAAATAAAATTGACTCGTTGCCCGAACTTATGCAACAATATTTTGAAATGCAAAAGGTACAACATTCTCGTTTAACAATAAAAGGGGAGTTCAATGGGAAGCGAGCAAAGATAAAAAAAGTGATTTGTGATAAGGGGACTTTTATAGAACGTGAATTACTTGCGGATTATGTTCATTTTATATTTGTTGATAGTATTGAAACTCTAGATTTTATGGCAATCCCTTACGGAAAAGATAGTCTCCGTATTTCTTGTTTCTATCCTTCCAGTTACAATCATGTTATTTTCAATGATACGGTGCGTATAGATGATATGAAAATTTTGCTAGAAACATTTACTTCAGGTGATAGTCCAGATATACCTATCATCGCTTATTCATCTGGCATTCCATTTGAAGGTGGAACTTGGTTTTGCGGATTGCGTGATTCGGGCATTGAGCCACGAAAATGGTATGAAAAATATGGCATAGACGGTTATGTGTTTTATACCATAAGACTTGAAGAAGACATCTCCAATAATAATATGCCTATCTACATAAAAATAGCAAAAGAAGGCGCTTACGCAACACATCAGCAATAATATCTTTTAGATTAGAATAATACAAATAAACGAGGCTATCTTAAAGTCATTTGAGACAGCCTCGTTTTCTTTATAGCTTCTGCTGGGCCCGTTTCAAACGTTCCAGATGACAGAACAGCAGTTCTCCGTTGTTGTCATGCAGATGCATGCCGTTTCCTTCGCAATAACGGAAGAAGGAGCAAGAAGCACAGGCTCCCTTTTTCATCCAGGAGCGATCCCGGAAAGGCTGAAAACGGTTTTCCCATACCTCCATGAAGTCATCTTTGTAAATACTTCCCTGAGAATAGTTGGAACGAATGCTTGGACAGGCTGAGATGGAGCCGTCTGCCAGAACAGAGGCCACGCTGATTCCTGCATTGCAGGTATAAAAGCCGTCGCGTACTTCTGCCTCATAACTTCCCAGGAAGCCTTCGCATCCATAGCTGGCCATGATTTTTCCTTCCTGACGTGTCTGTCTGATAAACTCCATGAGTCCGTTGAAGTCTTTATCTTCTAGCTGGAAGTCCGGATAATGGGCGGCACGTCCCACCGGAAAGATGGTGAATAACCGCCAATGGCGGACACCGGCTTCATAGAGAGAGTCTTTCAGTTGCTCCAGGTAGGAATAGTTCCGGCGGTTGACGCAAGTTACAACATCCCATGTCAATTGTTGTTCACGTGCCAGCATACGGATGGCATGCATTGCCTGCTGATAGCTTTGGGGATGTCCGCGCAGCCAGTTGTGATCATCTGCAAATCCGTCCAGACTGATGGTTATTGAATGGAGTCCGGCTTTCAATAAATGCTGCAGACGGGAATCGGTCAGATAAAGCCCGTTGGTAACCATGCTCCACGGATAGCCACGATGGTATAAGGCCTGTCCGACTTCCTCCAGATCTTTGCGGACCAATGGCTCGCCTCCTGTAAAAATGATGTTTACTTCATGGGGATTGACATGGGGAGTAAGACTGTCAATAACCCGTAGAAAATCAGCCGCAGGCATGTCGGGGATTTCTGCTGTACTTTTGCAGTCGCTGCCACAATGCTTGCAATGGATATTGCATCGCTGTGTGCACTCCCAGAATAGCTGGCGTAACGGGTGTAATTTCTTGTTGTTCTCACGTACCTGGCGAGATACTTCCAAAGCAAGCCGCTTGCGTAAGGAAATTCGTTCTACCGGTGTCTTCATGGTTTCTTTTTATCTAACTCAAAGTCAACAGTACGGCTGTCACTACCCTGATACCAGCCTTCTCCGCCTTCTGGTTCCATTTTTATCCGGGTGGAATCAGACTGGTAGGTGTTTGACGGATCTTCGCAGACTACCTGGTAGTTTTCACTCATTGCATCTTCGTTCTGATAGATATAATTCCCTTCTTTGTCCGTGTAAACCGTGTCCGTAAAATAGGAGGATAGAGGTCGTAAATCCCGATTCAGGGCTTTTACGATGACACGTGCTCCTGACACTGCATTCTTGTTTTCTTTGTCTGTGACTTTTCCTTTGATCTCATACTTTGCATAGGGGGTTCCGTATTCTACTGAAGATTCACCACAGGACGTATACCCTAACAGAGCCAATATGGAAGACAGAAAAACATTAAAGGCTCTCAGCCATTTTGAACTTTGCTTCATAACATTATATTTTAAGAGGTTTCTATTCTAAAAATGAGTGACTTGTCACTTTACTGCATGAACAGTCCGGTTAAATTCATATAACCTGTTAAAATCATTGTCGGATCTTCCTGACAATATTATTTCTGTGATAAAAAAGAATGTATGAGCCTTGTTGATAAGTGTTGTCTTTTATCAAAAGACCCATACATTCTATAAAGAGCGAATTGACTTTTTTATTCGATTGTCATGCTATGCTGTACCGGCATCATGATGAATGTAAATTCATAGTCTCCATACGGGAGCAGGTATTGTGGCTCGGGAATAGCACCCCAGCTGTTGACACATGCGAGTCCCATTTGTGCTTTATCGATCAGTACATTGGTCAGATCGGCTTCTTTCACTTCATTGGAGTGGCTTTGATTCTTCTGTGCTCCGTCGTCAAGTGAGGCAATTGTATAATGCAGGGCAGAAGCTGAGAACGGTGCCTCGGCAATGAACTGAAGTCCGTCGCCTGCCGCATTCAGTTGTTTCCACCAGCGAATGTCTGTCTTGTTACCGTTTTCCTGCGGACGTACATAAGCGTAGAACTGTTCACTTACGGTCTGATTATAAATGCCCAGATCGGTAGAGTGATTACGGTCACTATAGTTTTCAACAGGGCCACGTCCATAATAGGAAATCTGTTCAAAAGATTTCGGCATGACAAGCTGCATACCAAAGCGGAACATATTGGAAACTTTTGCTGCTTTGTCTGCAGTCATTTTCTGGGTAACTTTAATAGCTCCCTGGTTGTTGATGGTGTAGGTGAGAGCAAGTTTGGCTGAAACTTCTTTCATTTCGTAGTTGGCAGAAACGACAACCTTTCCGTCAACAGTTTCATGTTTCATTGACAGTAACTTGATACCCGGATTCTTCCATGCTGCATATCGTCTCTGAAGTCCGGCACCAAAGTCGTTGTCTGTCGGGGCACGCCAGAAATTAGGAGTCAAAGCTTCACCTTCTTTGATCATGTCAAGTCCGTTGACTGTATAGGCGCTTAAATAACCATTGGCTTTGTCAAACTGGATGTTGAAATTTTCTCCGGTAATAACCAGTCGGTTACGGTTCTTGTCGTCTGCTTGAGGAACAATAACAGGTTGATTACTTTCGGTAATATTCTCGAATTTCATTTCAGGTGCCTTGTAGCCGTTGATCACCAGCTGATCTTTAGCGACCACATGTCCTGCCGGGATCATTCCTTCACGATTTTTCTGGATATATCTGACATTTAACAGCCATTCTGCACAGGTGCAGGTCTTTCCCAGATCCAGTTTCAGTTTCGCTGTCTGCTGAGGAGCTACGTTCAGGTTCTCGATGAGGCCGCTGCGAACGATCTTTCCATTCTTGAGCAAATCCCATTCCATGGTGTAGGCAGACAGATCGCGGAAGAAGTTTTCATTATAAACATTGATCTCTCCGTTTTTCAAATCGCTGCCTGTTGTCCAGATGTTCTGATAGAAATAGCCCACTTCATGCATGTGCGGGTTCGGCTGACGATCTGGATTAACCAGTCCGTTGCAGCAGAAATTGTTGTCGCTGGCATCAAAATTATTGAAATCGCCTCCGTATGCATAAATCATCTTGTTGTCTTTACCATTCCAGCGGATACCCTGATCTACGAAGTCCCAGATGAATCCTCCCTGATATTTCGGGTATTTGCGGATGATGTCCCAGTATTCCTTGAAACCACCCTGTGAATTACCCATGGCGTGTGCATATTCACACTGGATCAATGGTTTTTGTTTGGAGTCATCTTCGCAGTAGTTTATACAGCCTTGATAATCATAGTACATCGGACAGAAGATATCGGTCTTTCCACTGTAACCAGCCTGTTCAAACTGAACGGCGCGACTGGGATCATCTGCTTTAATCCAATCGTAAGCAGCTTCGAAGTTCGGACCATATCCGGCTTCGTTGCCTAATGACCAGAAAATGATACTCGGGTGATTGAAGTTGCGCTGTACGTTACGCTGGTTGCGTTCCATGTGCGCTTTCTTGAATGAAGGATTTTTTGCCAGAGTTTCTTCTCCGTATCCCATTCCGTGAGATTCAACATTGGCTTCTGCTACGACATAAATACCATATTTGTCACATAATTCATACCAGAAACTGTCATCCGGATAGTGGCAGGTACGGACTGCATTCAGGTTGAACTGTTTCATCAGCTGGATATCCTGGATCATGCGTTCGCGTGATACAACATATCCTCCGTCGGGATCCATTTCATGACGGTCAGCTCCTTTGAAGAGAACGGGTTGTCCGTTCACCAGAATCTGTACATTTTTCAGTTCTATCTTGCGGAAACCTACTTTGACAGGAACCACTTCGGTGGTTTTGTTTCCTTCTTTCAGTGTAGCCCGCAGCGTATACAGATACGGGGTTTCAGCTGTCCATTTCTTCGGGTTTTCCAGATTCAGAGTTGTGCTGACCTTTCCGGAACCTTTAACTTCAGTAGAAGCAACTACCTGATTGCGTGCATCCAACAGTTCAAGAGCTACGTTAGCACTTCCTTTCAGGTTAAGGTTGATGTCCAGTGAACCATTCTTGTATTCCTGATCCAGGTCTGGAGTAACACGGATATCATCAATTCGTTTTTTGTTGCGGGCATACAGATAACAGTCGCGGGCAACGCCGGTATAGCGGAAGAAATCCTGATCTTCCAGATAGGTTCCATCACACCAGCGGAATACCTGGAAAGCGATCAGATTCTTCTGTCCTGCTTTCAGATACGGGGTCAGGTTAAATTCTGCTTCCAGTTTGCTGTCTTCACTGTAACCGACAAAACGTCCATTAACCCATAGATACATGTTGGAAGAAACAGCTCCGAAGTGAGCGTAGATTTCTTTTCCGTTCCAGTCTGCCGGAATCGTAATTTCCCGGCGATAGGATCCGACATGATTACCTTCAGTGGGCACGTAAGGCGGGTTATTCTTGAACTGATTTCTCCAAGGATATCCGACATTGACATAGATAGGGTCTCCGTAGCCGTTCAATTCCCATACGGCAGGAACCTGCATGTTGTCCCAACCTTTGTCATTGAAGCCTGTTTTCCAGAAATCGGTAGGACGTGCATCTGCATCTTTGACCCAGAAAAATTTCCAGGTACCATTGAGGCTCATGTAATTGGCAGATTTTTCTTTAACGGCCTTGGTGGCAGCGTCTGTGTTTTCGTAAGCGAAAAAGTTGGCATGCATTGGTGCTCTGTTGATCGCATTGATTTCGGCATCCTGCCATTCTTTGAAGGTCTGAGCCTGACCGGTAAATATGCAGGAGCCTAGGATGCCTAATAAAAGTTGTTTTTTCATGTGTATAGGTATTATAGTTTAAAAGATAAATCTATTCTGTTACCCAGTTTCGATTATAGGGGATTGTTACTTTAGGGTTATAATGCATTTTTTCCTTATCCGGAATGGCCAGAATGTATTTCTTTTTTCCGTGATTCGGAAGTGAAGAACTTCTTAGCCAGGGGTTCATGTTGCGTAACAGCGCATAATTAATGCCCTGTCCCTTTGCAAAGCGGGCCAAGTCATCGATACTTTCTTCGACTGTAATGTTCCGATAAGGAATAATCGGATAAAGGTCGCTGGATTTTAACCGGAATCCGAATTGTTTGGGATTGGTCAGCATCATTTTAGCTGCCAGAATGCGATATACATAGCGGGCTGTTTCTTCTACAAGCTGTAAGTCGAGTGCATTGTCCGCATATTGGCTGTCCATTTGTTTGGAGATACGTCCTTGTCCCGCATTATAGGAAGCTGCAACACTTTCCCAGTTGCCGAAGCGTGCATATGCCTGTTTGAGGTATTTGCAGGCAGCCTGTGTAGACTTTTCAACATGATAGCGTTCATCTACATGATTATTTACCTCCAGATTAAACTCACGGGCTGTTCCCGGCATGAACTGCCAGAGCCCGGCCGCTCCGGCATGTGAGCGAGCCTGAGGGTTGAGGTTGCTTTCAATAACCATGAGATATTTGAAATCATCGGGTATATCGTTCTTTTTCAGAATAGGCTCTACAATAGGAAAGTACCGGTTAGCACGTTTGATGATCTGCAGCGAAGTGCTGTGCATGTAGGTAAATGCCATCAGTTCCCGATCCATTCGTTCGCGCCGGTCATAGCGGGTCAGGTCAATTTTTGTTCCGCAGAATTCGATGCTGTCAGGAACTGGAATGCAACTGTATTCCATGATCTCTTCCTTTTCTTCTTTCTTGTTATGGAATATATCAGAGCTGAGCAAGAAAGGAGTGAGAGCAATCAAAAGTGCCGTAATCCATGGTGCATATAATTGATAAGTCTTTTTCATAGGTATAGATCTGTTATTCTTCCAGTTTGAAACTGTTCAGTATGTCTTCCGGTTTTTTGTCATTTTTCTCACGGTAAGTAATGGATACATAGAAACCGCAGCTTTCATCTTTTGCAAGCAAATAGCTGTAAAGGCACTGTTCCGTGTCACAATTCCCTTGAAGGCGTACTCCGTAAAATTGTGGAAGTTCAAACTCTGTTACGGAGGACTGCTCTGTTATTTCATCGTCAGTTGCGATATTCTTGAGCTCTGAGGCCAGTTCGCTTCGTTTCAGTTCTTCTCCTTCCAGTAATTGAACTGTAATATAATAGGTAGGGGTACTGACAATGTACCCCTCTTCTGAATCATCTTCTATCGTGATGTCACTTGGTGCTTTAAACGATACACCGAATGAAGACCATGTTGTGGTTTTTAAATCCTGTGCTCCCAGCGGAGACACAGTCAGGCAAAGTGCAGCAAAGGCTGCAGAAATTTTATTCTTCATGCTTTTCTTTCTGCTACAACTTTTTTGGCATAAACTTCTTCCTCCTTATTAACCATAACTAAGACACCTCCTTCGGTATTGCTATAAGGAGAGGCGATAGCAGACAATGTTTCATCCTTTATCATGGCTTCTACACCGGCTGAGGTCAGCAAGCCTTTAACTAATTCAGCTTCCCAGAGGCTGCCTCTGAAAACTTCTACTAATGATCCGTACGTCTTGGCTCCCATAATCTTAAGTTTTTAAGGGTTAATAAAACAGGATTTATAATCTCTCTATTCTTTATCCAAAGATAAGAAAGTTTTGTCAAATATTGTCAGATATCTTGTTTTTTAATGATATTTTTGCGTAAATCATACTTAAAATTGTACATTTGCTGCATAGAATTATTTTTTAAGTCTGTTGAGAATATGAGAACTTATACCAATGTATTTGATTTGGGAGATCTGAAAACAGCCCTCTCGGAAGCATTTGAAATCAAGAAAGATCGTTATAAATACGAATCACTTGGCAAGCATAAGACTTGTTTGCTGATTTTCTTCAACAACAGTTTGCGTACTCGTCTTAGCACACAAAAGGCTGCCCGTAATCTGGGAATGGATGTCATTGTACTTGATGTTAACCAGGGAGCCTGGAAACTGGAAACAGAACGTGGTGTTGTGATGGATGGTGACAAGAGTGAACATCTGCTGGAAGCTATTCCGGTGATGGCTTCCTATTGTGATATTATCGGAGTTCGTTCGTTTGCCCGTTTCGAGAACCGGGAAGATGATTATACGGAAAAAATTCTGAATCAGTTTATTCAGTATTCCGGGAAACCTGTATTCTCCATGGAAGCTGCTACCGGACATCCCTTGCAGGCTTTTGCTGATTTGATAACCATTGAGGAGTATAAGCGGAAGGAACGTCCGAAAGTTGTTCTGGCATGGGCTCCTCATCCCCGTGCTTTGCCGCAGGCTGTACCGAATTCTTTTGCTGATTTTATGAATGAAGCAGACGTAGACTTTGTCATAACTCATCCTCACGGATATGAACTTGATCCGAAGTTTGTGCGTGGTGCGAAAGTGGAATATGATCAGTTGAAAGCTTTTGAAGGAGCAGATTTCATCTATGCGAAGAACTGGGCTTGTCCGGGAGTTACCAATCCGGATGACTATGGAAAAATCCTGAGTAAAGATATGAGCTGGACTGTTGATACGGCTCACATGTCACTGACCAATAATGCCTTCTTTATGCATTGTCTGCCGGTTCGCCGGAACATGATTGTGACAGACGATGTAATTGAATCGCCTACATCACTGGTTATTCCTGAAGCTGCCAACCGTGAGATATCAGCAACTGTCGTTCTGAAACGAATGTTGGAGGCTTTATAATAGAAAGCGGGGATTTACTTTTTCTTCAGACCTTTTGGATAAAAAAGTAAATCCCCGTTCTTGAAACAGCTTATCTGTTATTTTTCAATTTCTTTTCCGTTTTCTTTCCAGCTTTCAAATCCTTTGTCCAGATTATAGACCTTGAAGCCTTTCTGGCTCAGCAGGCGGGCAGCATTTCGGCTTCTTCTTCCGCTTTTGCAATAGACAGCAACAGGTTCATTCTTGTCCAAAAGCTCATCAGCATAAGCCGCAAACTGTTCATCCAGTACATTGATGTTAATACTTCCCGGAATATGACCTTCGCTGTATTCTGCTACGGTACGCACATCTACCCGTTGTACATTTTCATCCTGGATGAGACGTTCAAATTCATCAGGGGATAGATTGGGAAAATCATTTTTAGAACTGCTTCCGCATGCAATCAGTCCCCATAGGGCAATGCATACGAAAAACATGAAATAGAGACTTTTTATCATATCGTTTATTTGTATTGATTTCTATTAATAGGCAAAACTACGGCTGGTCATTCCTTCCTGATAGGTATTCAGTGTAAGGGTGATACTGTCTCCTTCCTGTAATTTCCCTTTATAAGTGCTTAGAGGAATGGAAAGATATGTTTTGCGGGTGAAAGCTTCTTCATCTCCATTGCGGTCATGGTGGAGGATGAGATTCAGCGTCTGATGTCCGTCGGAGTGGCGGGTGAGTTCTGTTTCTACTGCCATATAAATATGTTTGCCTTCTTTGACTAAGGGCAGGAGAATCAGATTCAGATAATTCCCGGATCTCCAGATGCTTTGGATGTCGAGTGGATCCGTACTTATTTCTCCGGGTGAAAAATTATTTTTGTCAACCGGAGAAATAGATAAGATTTGCTGGACAGAATATACCTTTACCATGGGATATGTCTGTGAAGCTTCTTCTTCCAGGTGTTCGTAAATTGTAATTGTACGATAAGTACTGTCGGCACAAAGCCCGTCCAGTCCGGAGCGTTCCTGAATATCAAGCGTATCACCCTGGTCCGTAATAAGCCAGGTAAGTTTTCCTTCTCCGTTAGTCCTGGCATCTATGAATTCAGTCACAACGCTGGGGTATACATATTCTTCCTGGCAAGAGCCCAGAATGACTGTACAAAGAAGCAGAATCAGCAGAGATCTCATTCTTCCAGAGCTTTCTGATGGTTGATGACCGGATTGGCATACATGGTCAGCATGCATTTCCGCAGGAATTGTTCGTCTTTGTCGGGAAGCGAAATCATATCCAGTTTTTTCTGGAGATAAGTATTGAATCGGGCTACGTCTTCCGTTGTATATCGGGAAGCAAAGTGCTGGTTTCCTTCCAACAGATCACATGCAATGTAATTTCCCGGATATAAGCGGTAGTTGAGATGGATGTAGTGATCGATCAGACTGGCTGTCCGTGCAAACACTTCTGTTTTGGGAAGTCCGCGGAAAGCTTCCAGCTCTTCGTTGATACAGGGAGCTGTCTGGAAATGTACATGTCCTTTATAGCCGAAGATACCGGTCTGCATGTTTTGCAAATCGTCCTCCTGGCTTTTCTTGAATCCTTCGATATCCCGTTTCTGCTGCATTTCCATAGCCTTCAGATAGTCGCATGGGTCATATTCGTATGACAGGGAAGTCGGAACGATGTTGAGTTCCTTCAGACGGTCAACATAATCACCTTCTCCTCCCATTGCCAGCATTTTCAGTACGCTCTCCTGTGTCCGGTCATTAGAATCCTTAGCCCGTCCTTCCCGTTGGGCTATCCAGATATTTTCTTTCTTTTGAGTCAGGGCAAAGTGGATGTAGCGGGACATGCGCATGGAAGATTCCAGAATCTGCTTGCGGTTGATTGTACGCTGTACGATGAATGCCTTGTTGACACGTACCAGTTTCTTTATCCAGGGGAAAATCAACAGATTGTCACCGATTGCGATTTCTACCGTGTTCGGAAATCCGTTGTCCAGCAGACCGACGGAAAGGAATCCTGGGTCGAGTACGATGTCTCTGTGATTAGAAACGAAAGTATAGTTTCTTGTTTTATCATTCAGAGATGAGGTGTCCATGTCGAATCCGTCACTATGCTGATCCATGATGTCATGAAGCAGCTTGTGGAAAAAAGTTTTCTGTACTTCCAGATTGGTTTTGCACTGGCGAAGTTTTGCACAGAGGATTTCAACAGGCACATCAGGAATAATGCGAGTCATAATGTCCTGGAAAGTAGGATCAGCTATCAATTCCTCGAAAATCTGAGGAAGTTCTTCAGGCAAATAGGGCCGTATTTCGTCAAACTCGGCAGGAATGTTCATCTCAACTTACAATTAATAGTTTAATGTAAGGCAAAGTTAATAAATATTCTGACAAATAAAATGCGCACAGGATATTTTTCATACAAAGAAAGTGTGTGAAACGGGCAGGTTTGATGGTATACTGTTTCCCGTTTTCACACACTTTCCTAAAGTTCTGTATCCGGTTTTTATTGACGGAAATGATCTTCAATAATGTCTGTCATGACGTCCTTAATATCCAGTCCGGCAGCGCGTACCTGCTGTGGGATAAAGCTGGTAGCTGTCATACCTGGCGTGGTGTTAATCTCGAGCATATTGATCTTGTCGCCTTCCGTAATAATGTAATCTACGCGTACAATTCCTTTGCAATCCAGAATATCATAGATGGCAGAAGTCAGTTGCTGTACCCGCTGAGTCAGTTCCGGGCTGAGGCGTGCCGGTGTGATTTCAGTTACCTCACCTTTGTATTTGGCATTAAAGTCAAAGAATTCATTTTTGCTTACGACTTCAGTGATCGGAAATACTACTGATTTGTCGTGGGTCTTGTAGCAACCGTTAGCCAATTCAATTCCGTCCATAAAGGCTTCAATCATCACATCGTCTGATTCCTTGAACGCTGCTTCCAGGGCAGGCTGAATCTGTTCTTTGGTCTTTACTTTGGTAACTCCGAAACTGGAACCGCTGGCATTCGGCTTGATGAAGCAGGGAAGTCCGATGGTTTCCATGACCTGTTCGTCGGTGATACCGTTCTTTTTCTTCACCAGTAAGGATTCGGCTACGCGGATACCAAACCCTTTCAGGTATTGGTTAAGCAGGAATTTGCTGAAGGTCAAGGCTGATACCAGTACGTCACAGGTGGAATAGGGCATGCCTATCAGTTCAAAGTAACCTTGCAGGATTCCGTTCTCTCCCGGAGTTCCATGAATGGTGATATAAGCGAAGTCCGGCTTGATTCTTTTCCCGTTTTCTTCGAAACTGAAATCATTCTTGTCAATTGCGGCGCGTGTTCCGTCCGGCAAGATTGCTTCCCAGCTTTTGTGTGTAAGCTCTACAATGTAGAGGTTGTATTTCTGTTGATCGATGAAGGAATAGATACCTTCTGCACTTTTCATGGAAACTCCGTGTTCGGAAGAGTCTCCTCCTGCTACAATAGCAATTGTACGTTTCATAATTATTCTCTGTTGCTGATATAGGTTCTCCATCGCTCCAGCAGACGGGTCATGTCTTCAGGCAGTTCTGAAGTAAAGAACATCTCTTCTTTCGTACGGGGATGCACGAAGCCTAACGTCTTGGCATGAAGAGCCTGTCGGGGGCAAATATCGAAGCAGTTATTAACGAATTGTTTGTATTTACTGAAATGAGTTCCTTTTAAAATTTCATGGCCTCCATACCGTTCGTCATTGAAAAGTACATGTCCGATGTGTTTCATGTGCACACGGATTTGATGCGTACGTCCGGTCTCGAGTACACATTTTACCAGTGTGACATATCCCAGCCGTTCCAATACCTGATAATGAGTAACGGCATGTTTTCCCTGAGTCGGGTCAGATATTACTGCCATTTGCATGCGGTCCCGCGGATTCCGGCCGATGTTTCCGGTGATGGTACCTTCGTCCTCTTCCACGATTCCCCAGACAAGGGCATTATATTCGCGCTTGGTTGTTTTATTGTAGAACTGTAATCCCAGATTTGTTTTCGCATCAGGTGTCTTGGCAATAACCAGCAGCCCGGAAGTATCTTTATCGATACGGTGTACCAGTCCCACTTGCGGATCGTTGGGATTATATGTTGGAACGTCACGCAGATGCCATGCAATTGCATTGACCAGTGTTCCGTGGTAATTGCCGCATCCCGGATGAACCACCAGTCCGGCCGGTTTGTTGATAACCATCAGATCCTCGTCTTCATATACAACATCCAGCGGAATATCTTCCGGAATGATGTCGTTCTCGTAGCGAGGTCTGTCCATCATGACGGTCAGTACGTCCTGCGGCTTGACTTTGTAGCTGCTTTTGACAGGCTTTCCGTTAGCCATAACGAATCCGGCATCGGCTGCTGTCTGTATACGGTTGCGTGAAGCATTGACAATACGTTCAAAAAGATATTTATCTATTCGTACGGGACTTTGTCCTTTGTCGACCACCACCCGGAAATGCTCATAAAGTTCGGGTGTTCCGCTGACCGGTTCCAAATCATCCAGCGTTTCGTCCAGTTCATCTATATAGTCTTCTGCCATTCGTTACAGTTTGTTTTATAGGTTATTAAAACCACGAATCATCTACTTGCGGTTGGTCTTCTTCTGTATTCATTTCCGTCTGAATGGAGAATGAATCTACAGCCAGTGAATCCTGAAGCTTCTTATTTCCGACACATAAGGTAAGCAAGGCTTCATGAGGAACTTTGTCTCCTGTCTGAAGTGCCCGTCCCCGGTACTTGATTCCGTATACCCAGTCCTGCTCACCAGCAATGTATTCCGGTTCTGTCAGTCTGAAGCCGATGGATTTCAGCTTGGCAGCAGCCTGGCGAAGCGAACTGTTGTCGATCAGGTCCGGCAGTTTGACCAATGGAACATCGCTGGTTGTAACGGTCAGATAGACAGCCCGTCCTTCCTTTACCCGCGAACCGCCCACGGGAGTCTGTTCCAGTACCATGCCGGCCGGCATACCTTTGACATAGCTGGAGTCAACGATAATTGCTTTCAGTTGCTGGGCATTCAGTGATTTCTCTGCTTCCAGCATGCTCTTGTTCTTCACGTTGGGAACAACGTAAGATTCACCGTGATGGGTATAAATATCCAGTCCGTATAATGTGCCCCAGCACACTGCAATGATAACCACGATCATGGCTATCAGATTAATCCAGAAGAAACGGTTCTTTTGGAATGAAAAGAAATCTTTCAGTGTAACCATATAATACTTTTAAAATAAATCAGGCGCGGATTACGTTTGATTACGCGGACAACTAAGAATCCGTGTAATCCGCGTAATCCGCGCCTGTAAAGAAGAAACATCGTCCGGAGACGAGACCTTCTTAAATTCTATTTCCAACGCACACGGTTATGCTTTAACTCCGTTGTATTCGTCAGATACAGTTAATTTCTTGCGGCCTTTAGCGCGACGTGCAGCCAATACTCGGCGACCGTTTGCGGTAGCCATTCTTTCACGGAAACCGTGTTTGTTTCTTCTCTTTCTGTTAGAGGGTTGGAATGTTCTTTTCATTTTCGTATATACTATTTATGTTATTATTCTATGCGTTCGGGCTGCAAAATTAGTGACTTTTTTTTAATATACAAAGGGCTAAGTCATTTTTAGACAAAACTTTTTGTGTTTTTTCGTGATTTAGATTAATTTTGCAGCCGAATTCAGTTATAGAATAATTTATAATCACATTAATAAAAGAATACTAGTTATGATTAACGCTCAAGACATTAAAATCGGAACTGCGATCCGTATGGACGGTAAGCTGTATTTCTGTATTGATTTCCTGCATGTAAAACCGGGTAAGGGTAACACTTTCATGCGTACTAAACTGAAAGATGTTGTAGACGGTTACGTGTTGGAACGTCGTTTCAATATCGGTGAAAAGCTGGAAGATGTACGTGTAGAACGTCGTCCTTATCAGTTCCTTTATAAAGAAGGTGAAGACTATATCTTCATGAATCAGGAAACTTACGAACAGGTTCCTATCGCTCACGACCTGATTGAAGGTGTAGACTTCCTGAAAGAAGAAATGGTGATCGATGTTGTATCTGACGCTTCTACAGAAACTATCTTGTTTGCTGAGTTGCCGGTGAAAGTTCAGCTGAAGGTTACTTACACTGAACCGGGTCTGAAGGGCGATACAGCTACCAATGCAACAAAACCTGCAACTGTTGAAACTGGTGCTACTGTACGTGTGCCTTTGTTCATCAACCAGGATGAAATCATCGAAGTTGACACTCGTGACGGTTCTTATGTTGGTCGCGTAAAAGCATAATTGATTTATCCTTATAAGACGGCAGCCATCCTTCTTCGGAAGAATGGCTGCTGTTGTTTTTATACTGTTGGTGTAATCGCATCAGAACAGAACAATACCTGCGGATAAGGCTGAGAACTTAGGTCCATAGGCCGCATCCAAAATCTGGCACGGACTGTATTTCACGTAGATACCGACAATCTTGCATTGGAAAGAAGCCTGAAGATCAACCGTGACGGGAGTCTGGTGGATATTGTTGTCGGTTATTTTATAGGATTCCCCGTCCAGCTTGTAGCGGGTTTTCAGGCTGGCATGCGTATTGAAGTTGATAATGGCTCCCAGATCAAATCCCAGTCCGTTTTTGAATTTGTGACTGATCATCATCGGAACCGACCAGCTGAAAATCTTGATGCGTGAGAACTGGATATCTGCTCCTTCCGGATAACTTCCCAGCACCAGATTACTGCCTTCCTTAATGAAACGTTGTTTGCCGGTCATTCGGTAATTTCGCCAGCTTCCTGCTATTCCGATAGAGAAATAAGTGTTTGTCCGCCAGGGATAGTAAGCCCAGCCTAAAGTTGGAGTCGTAATTTCCCAGGAAGAAGCCATATTGACATCCATGCCGGCCGGAGTATTGAGGGCGGTTGATAATCCCAGTTTGAGATCTTTCAGAATTACAGCATTACGTTTGCGCTTGCCTTGTGCAGTCTGTTTGCGGAAAGGTATGTTGAAGTCCCAGTTACCATTCCGTTCTTTGGTTACGGAGGACTCAGATCCGGAAAGGTTGACTTCGCGTACATAATGAAAATCCGGATTTCCATTTTCTCCTTCTATTTCAACTGTCAGTTGTTTGTCTGATTGTCGCAATGTTACCCGGTCTGGGTTTTCTATGCTGACTGTATGAGTTACTTCCAGTGAATCTCTTGTTTGGGCATACATATCTGCCATAAAGAGTAAACTTGTTGCCAGTAAGATTATTTTTTTCATATGCTATCTGTGTTAATTGTTATTCTTATTGAAATAATTGTTTGAGTTCTTCCAGGGTGACTTGCCCCTCCATGTAGACGACTGTAGCCTCCGGCAGCTTTTCTCTTTCGGGCTTTACGGAAGTGTTGCGGTAGAAGAGGTATCTGAAAGTTCCTTCTTCTTCCGAAAAACAGTAGAAGCCATAGTACAGACGGTTCCCGATTGTACCTACTTCCTTGTCCACGGCACTTTTTGCATCCTGACAGACCAGCGTTTCCATTTCCCGGAAAACGGCCGGAGCATTGGTCACCGTAAGGCTTCTGAACAGGCTCAGGTGATATTTCTTCAACTCCTTTCCTTTGATAAGCACTTCTACGGCTCTGTGATCTTTTTTAAAACGTCCGTCGAACAAGGTATTCACCTGCAGTCCCTTCTGGGCCATTAGAGGCAGAGCCAGCAGTGAAAGTATTCCTATTCCTATCCATCGTTGTATCATAAGCATTGTATTATCAGTTGACAGACAAAGTATCCTTTTCTTCCAGCGTCTGGAAAATATCGGTAAGTTGTTTCTCCAGACTGTTTGCTTCTTCCGGATTGTGACGTACCTTCCCGACAGATTTCATTGCTTCGTTCAGTACGGTTTCTGTATCGGTAATGCGTTCGCCATTGATGTAGGCAACGCAGACATCCTTTGTTCCGGCCAGTTGCCAGACCGTAGCCGTCAGCAAGATGCCTGTTACAGCTGCTGCAGCGGCATAGCGGAATGTGTGAACTTGTCGTTTACGATGTGTTGCGCGTCCCATTGCCATAAAGCCCATAACGGCACGGAGCTCTTCGAAATCTTTGCTCTGTGATAGGGGAGTAGCCAGGAAACAAGCCAGCTCCTTTTCCTCTTCGGGAGTTGTTTCGGCTTCGAAGTAGCGCTCTGCCAGGTCTTTCCACTGTTGATATGTACGTTCGTTTCGTTTCATCGTTCCATTTGTTTTAAGTAACATGCTCTGATTTCTTTTCTGGCTCTCGACATTTGCATGCGGACAGCCGGGGGCTGCATGCCCAATATTTCCGCAATTTCTTCATAATCTTTATTTTCATACTCTTTCATGTGCAGGATTTGTCTCTGGAGCGGGGTCAGGTGAAGTTCAATGATTCTTTCGATGATCCGGAAACGCTCCTCCCTTTCCTGGGCTTCCGATTCCGGATCGCCCACCGCATTGTCTCTGTTTTCGTCCAGTTCCACAGTCTGCAGGTGACTTTTGCGGCGCAGGATATCAATGCACAGATTCTTGACCGTTACCACCGTCAGCGCTTCCGCCTCTTCACGCGAACTGATCCGGTCTGCCTGTTTCCACAGGCGGAAGAAAGCTTCCTGCAGGGCATCGTCAGCGTCTTCCTGGCTGGGAAGAAAGCGCATGGCAAGCCTGAGAAAACCCTTCCTCAGTTCGGTGAAAGTGGATGTCAGTGTTTCTTTGCTCATGTTTTGTTATGGCCGTTCTTGTTTGTTTTCATAAAGCTAAACGTAAAGTTACGGTTTTTGTAACAGAAAAAAAGGAGAAAAAATGAATTGTGGCATGATTCGATGGAATAAGAAAAGTGTATATTTGTACGGTTAACAGAAACAGCACTTATGAAATATTCTCTGATTATTCCTGTATATAATCGTCCTGATGAAGTGGACGAACTGTTGCAGAGTCTGACGGAACAGCGTTTCAAGGACTTTGAAGTGATCGTAGTGGAAGACGGTTCTGCCGTTCCTTGCAAGGATGTGGTGGAGAAGTATACCGCCTGTCTGGATATACATTATTATAATAAGCCCAATTCCGGTCCCGGGCAGACCCGCAACTACGGAGTGGAACGTAGTCAGGGTACTTACGTGCTGATTCTGGATTCAGACTGTGTCTTGCCGCCCGGTTATCTGGAAGCTATTGAAGCAGAGCTGGGCCGTGAACCGGCAGATGCCTTCGGAGGACCCGACCGGGCACATGATTCTTTTACAGACGTACAGAAAGCCATCAACTATGCCATGACTTCATTTTTTACGACCGGAGGCATCCGTGGCGGTAAGAAGAAAATGGATAAGTTCTATCCCCGCAGTTTTAACATGGGAGTGCGGACGGAAGTTTATCGGGCATTAGGCGGATTTTCCCACATGCGTTTCGGCGAAGATATTGATTTCAGTATCCGGATTTTCAAGGGAGGCTATCGCTGCCGCCTGTTTCCTGAAGCCTGGGTATGGCACAAACGGCGTACCGATCTGAAGAAATTCTTCAAGCAGGTGCATAACTCCGGCATCGCACGTATCAATCTTTATAAGAAATATCCCGAGTCACTGAAGCTGGTTCATCTGCTTCCGGCTGCCTTTACCGTCGGTGTCGTGCTGGTTCTGCTTGCAGCACTGGTGTGCCCCTGGAGCCTGTTGCTGCTGGCCTTGTTTGCCCTGATTATCTGCGTGGACTCTTCTTTGCAAAATAAAAGTCTGAAAATAGGTATGCTTTCCGTGGTTGCAGCGTTCATACAGTTAACAGGATATGGAAGCGGATTCCTGCGGGCCTGGTGGAAACGTTGTGTGCTGGGCAAGGATTCTTTCTCCGCTTTCGAGAAAAACTTTTACCAATAATGAGTAATGAAAAGCTCAACATCAATCAATGGGCGAAAGAAGACCGTCCGCGTGAAAAAATGATGCTTCATGGCCCGGGAGCCTTGAGCAATGCCGAACTGCTTGCCATTCTGATCGGTTCGGGCAATACGGAAGATTCGGCTGTGGAACTGATGCGTAAGGTTCTTGATGACTGCAGGAACAGCCTGAGCGAACTCGGCAAGCGCAGCGTGGACGATCTTTGTGCCTATAAAGGAATCGGGCCGGCCAAGGCCATTACTATTCTTGCCGCTTCGGAACTGGGCAAACGCCGTAAAGACGAAGGTCCGTCAGAACGTCTCCGGGTGCGCTGTTCACAAGACATTTTCCTTTATTTTCATCCCCTGATGTGCGATCTTCCTGTCGAAGAATGCTGGGTGATGCTGCTCAATCAGGCCTCCCGTCTGATAGATGCCCTGCGTATCAGTCAGGGCGGACTGGCTTCCACGCAGGTAGATGTCCGCTGCATTTTGAGGGAAGCCCTTCTGAAACGGGCCACGGCACTGGTGCTTTGTCACAATCATCCTTCGGGAAACACCCGTCCCAGCACGGACGATGACCGTCTGACCCAGGCGCTCAGTCAGGCAGCCAAAGTGATGAATATCCGGATGCTCGATCATCTGATCGTTTCCGACGGCGGTTATTACAGCTATGCTGACGAAGGCAGGCTCTGAATGTTGTGTATGGAAAATAAAATTGTTATTTTTGTGCTCTCGTAATATAAAAGCTTGATTATATGGACAACGAAGCAAAACTGAAGATAGAGGAACGGATTATCGATATGCTGAAAACCGTGTACGACCCGGAAATTCCGGTCAACGTATATGACCTGGGACTGATTTACAAGATAGACCTGCAGGATGACGGTGAACTGACGATCGATATGACTCTGACGGCTCCCAACTGTCCGGCAGCAGAGTTTATCATGGAAGACGTGCGTCAGAAAGTAGAATCCGTAGACGGAGTGAAAGCTGCGCAAGTCAATCTGGTGTTCGAACCGGAATGGGACAAGGATATGATGACCGAAGAAGCAAAACTGGAACTGGGCTTCCTGTAAGATGGGGCCTGTTGCAGCAAGCTATCAATAAAAAAGAGACGACTATGGAACAAGCGATGAAGAATGTTTATTTTCTCTCGGATGCCCATCTGGGCTCACGGGCAATTCCGCACGGACGTACCCAGGAGCGGAGACTGGTGAATTTTCTGGATAGCATTAAAGACCGCGCATCGGCTGTTTACCTGCTTGGTGATATGTTCGATTTCTGGTATGAATTCAGGCTGGTCGTCCCCAAAGGTTATACACGATTCCTGGGAAAATTGTCTGAACTGACAGACAAAGGAGTGGAAGTACACTTTTTTATTGGCAACCACGACATCTGGTGTGGTGATTATCTGGAAAAGGAATGTGGCGTGACGATCCATCGCGAACCGCTCACCTGCGAGATTTACGGCAAGGAATTTTATCTGGCCCATGGTGACGGACTGGGAGATCATGACCGCAAATTCAAGTTCCTGCGTGCCATGTTCCACAGCAAACTGCTGCAGCGGATGTTTTCTGCACTTCATCCGCGCTGGAGCATCGACTTCGGACTGGAGTGGGCAAAGCACAGCCGCATGAAGCGTGAGAACGGCCGCGAGCCGGACTACATGGGTGAGGACAAGGAACCTCTGGTGCTTTATACCAAAGAATACCTGAAGAATCATCCGGATATCAACTATTTCATCTACGGCCATCGTCACATCATGCTCGATCTGATGCTGACGCGGAATACGCGTCTCACCATTCTGGGCGACTGGATCAATGACTTCTCGTATGCCGTTTTTGACGGAGAAAACTTTTTCCTGGAGCAATACATCGAAGGAGAGACAACACTCGGATAAATGATTGGGGGAGAAAGACTGTTTTCTTCCTGACGGGATAAAAAGAGCCCGGCCTCGCTGTCGCAGCGAAGCCGGGCCTTTCTACTTATTAAAACTTGAATTTAACTTGAATTTATTTATGTGCTTCTTAAAACTTGAAGCCAATCTTGATGGTCGGAGCGGCTAAGATTCCAAAATTATGATTCTTTGCCTGTAAATTGCTTAATCCTGCCTGAGGCTTAATCAATGTACTGTTATAAGTGTAAGCGAACGGATCAACCTGTGCACCTACAAACAGTCCGTCAGTGATGTAATATTCTACACCGCCGGTCAATGCACCGCGGATGTTGAAAGCTTCACCAATTGATTTGCCCATGCTATACTCATCATCCGTGTAAGAAGAGTTACGCCCGTAAGCATAACCAATTCTTGCACCAGCATAGAGATATAAACCATCGACTTTCGTTTTGAAGTAACGATCTACACCTGTGTATACATTAAATTGTACAAAAGTTTCATCGTCTACAGCTTGATATTCGGGAACATCACCATATTCATAACCACTTCCCGGAAGTCCTACGCAACCCGGGCGTTTGCTGATGTTCATTCCGCCTCCTAAAACCAGTTTCCATTCATCCAGGAAAAACCAACCACCTTCGATACCCACAGACAAATTCTTGTCATTCCAATTAGTTGAGGCGGCTTCGAGTTTATAAGAAGAAGATCTGCCAGCAGCTTCTCCCATTACGCTATTGTTATAGCTCAATGTAGCAGCAACTGTGAAATCATTCTTCTGAGGTCCTTTTTCCTGTGCGTTGGCAGCAAGTCCAATCATTGGGAGAGCGGCTAATATTAAAAGTTTCTTAATTTTCATATTCTTATTTTTTTATGTTAGTTCGGGGAAAACATTCCCCGAACTTTTAAACTTTAATCTATTAGCGTTGCTAGCATAAGCTATTATTCTGCAGAACCACTGTTAAGAGAGGCTTCCAATTGAGATTTGTATTGTTCAGCCATCTTCTGCAGCAACTCTTTCTTAGATTCCCAATACTCAATCTTCTTTTCTGCATTTTCAATTAGATCTGCATAAGCTGCTTCTCTTTCAGTAGCTGATGCTCCTCCAGCATTAACATTGTAAATCAATGCTTCTGCTATTGCCAGAGTTTCTTTTTCCAGAGCAATCTGAGTATCACAATCTGCAATTAATGTTTCAGGATCCATTGTGTCTGCGATAAGATTGTTTATGCTTTCAACATTAGCTTCTGCTATAGCAAGTTCCTGCATTGCATCCCAATAAGCATCCTTGGCAGCATCTACAGCCTTTCCTTCCTTGGCCAAAATAGCAGCAACACGGTCTGTATAAGCTTTGTACTTGGTAGCATCGTTAAAGACAGCAACAGCTTCATTGAATTTAGTTTGTGTAGCTTCTGCTTTTTCAGCTTCCTTTTGGTAATATAATAAAGTATTATTTCCCTGCTTGTTCACTTCTTTTTCCAGGTCAGTATCAACTGCTTCCTGTGCATCCTTTACAGAATTTAAAAGACTGGAGTGGTCTCCCTTGGGGTCTGCTTTAACCGCATCATTGTATGTTTTCTGAGCAGCTTCAAGTGCTTCTACCAATTGCTGATGTCTACCCCATGCTGTATTTTTGTCAGATTTATCTCCTTCAGTTCCCAAATCATCAGTAGCACCCTTTACCATGCTTTCTACCTTACGAGTAACTTGAGATAAAGTACTTGCCAGAATTTCAAACTGATTAATTGATGTTGTGCTTTCTTCAGAAACCTTCACTTCTTTTGTAGTAGCAATATTTGTATTCCAATTCGTAATGTCACCGCTATTGCCCAAATCATTTAATGTGTAGGCTGCTAAAGCTACCTCATTGGTCGGTTCCAAAGTTTCATAATCCGTACTACTTGATGGCTTAGTTTCAGATATCTTAGTTACGGTTTCGTTATTAATTGTTTGTTGATAAACATAGCGACGAATAATATCTGCCTTTGCATTTGTGAAGGCATTATTTGCTTCTGTCTTGGAATTATCAGCTAAGGATAAAGCCTTATCTTTTTCTGTTTTGGCAGCTTCTGCTTCTGCTTCTTTAGCTTTCAGTTCTTCAATATCAGTGGCAGCAAGTGCTTCATAATTATTCTTCAAAGCTTCCTGATAAGCGATGTTTCGGTTAGCTTTAATGATCTCTTCCTGTGCATAGGCAGCAGCTGATGAAGAGTCTGCTTTCAGTTCAATCAGATCAAGGCTTTGTTCAGCAATTTCACCAGCAAGGTCATTTACTTGGTCAATAGCATTCTTGTAATCATTATACAACTCAGATTGATATTGATTCAGTCCGGTTGCCATTTGCTGCTCTGCCATGGCTTTCAATTGTTGATAATTGGCAAGTTGCTGTTCATATTGTGCCTTAAGCATAGCTAATTCTGCCTCACTTGTAGCTTCTTTCATCTGAGCTGTAATAGCATCAATTTTAGCTTGTGATTCTTCTTGATCTGCCAGAGCTTGTAATTGTCTGAGTCTGGCATCACGCATAGCAGTTACTGATGCTGATTCAGTGTCATCAACACAAGAAGTCAAAGTAGTGGAACCGAGTGCAAGTACGGCCATTAAGGCATACACTGCAATAAATTTCTTTCTCATAATAATTAAATAAGTTAGTATTATTAATAATAATGTTTGTTTGAATTTCTCTTGCAAATGTGCTACGGTTTGCCTATCTTAGACAGGCATTAATCCAAGTGTTCAAGTTTCATGTCCGGGTCTTCGTTTCTCCTTTCATTATTTTAAGGTTTATAAATTGGTTTTTCGTTTTACCTGTTGCAAACGTACGCAATTGCGTGTTTAGACGCTTGTCAAAGCGTATAAATGCACGTACAAATAGACAAATCGGGCTGTTTTTCGGGAAAAAATGCCGGATGGGCGGTGTTTTCTGGCTCTAAAGAAGCTGAATTGTTGCAAAAAGATTGAAATGAAAAAATTGTAAAATTCGGGATATTTAGGGTTTATCCTAATCAATTTCTCGATGAATTCGGCCGGGAGAGAAGATGCCGAAACGTTTTATATCAAATCCCGAAGTCTTTTTTTAAAACGCCGAAACATTTTTTAAAAAGCCCGCGGGCTATTTTCGCTCTGGTGAAGGTATCTGCAGGATGCCCTGACAACGTGCGGTCATTGCCCAGGAATCGTGCGGTCGTTGAGGCCAGATTATGCGGTCGTTGGGGGCGAATCGTGCGGTCGATTCAGCCGCATTATACGGTCGATTCCGGGAGGTCGTTTCTGGAGGGGGATGGTGAGGGTAAAAATAAAAATCCCCGGAGATGTGGATCCCCGGGGATATCCTCAACTGTAAGATGCGAGGATGGATTTTAAAAATTAAAATTATGAAAAGAAAACACCTTATGCATCAATATTGGCATAAGTTGCATTTTTCTCGATGAATTCGCGGCGCGGAGCTACATCGTCGCCCATCAGCATGGAGAAGATGTAGTCGGCTTCAGCGGCGTTTTCAATGTGTACCTGCTTCAGCATGCGGGTTTCCGGATTCATGGTGGTTTCCCACAGCTGCTCCGGATTCATTTCACCCAAACCTTTGTATCGCTGGGTGTGGATACCATTTTCGGAGCCGTCGCCGTACTTCTGCATGAAGGCCTGGCGTTCTTCATCGGTATAACAGTATTCGCTGATTTTGCCTTTTGAACATTTGTAGAGCGGGGGAGTGGCAATGTAGAGGTGTCCTCCCTGAATGACTTCGGGCATATAGCGATAGAACAGGGTCATGATCAAGGTGTCGATGTGAGATCCATCGACGTCGGCATCGGTCATGATGATGATCTTATAGTAGCGCAGCTTATCGATATTGGCTTTCTTGCTGTCTTCATCTCCGTCTACTCCGAAACGGATGCCCAGTGCCTGGATGATGTTGTTCACATCGTCACTCTCGAAAGCTTTGTGCCACATTGCTTTTTCTACATTCAGGATTTTACCGCGCAGGGGCAGGATGGCCTGGAACTGACGGCTGCGTCCTTGTTTGGCTGATCCGCCTGCTGAGTCTCCCTCGACAAGGAAGAGTTCGCATTCTTCCGGATTGCGGCTTGAGCAGTCTGCCAGTTTTCCGGGAAGTCCGCCTCCGCCCATCGGGCTCTTGCGCTGTACGGATTCGCGGGCCTTGCGTGCTGCGATACGTGCTGTTGCGGCAAGTACTACCTTGTCGACAATGACCTTCGCTTCTTTCGGATGTTCTTCCAGATAGTAAGTCAGGGCTTCGCCTACGGCCTGGTTTACGGCTCCGCTTACTTCGTTGTTACCCAGCTTGGTCTTAGTCTGACCTTCAAACTGCGGCTCAGCTACTTTTACGGAGATAACGGCGATCAGACCTTCACGGAAGTCTTCACCCGAAATTTCCACTTTCGCTTTTTCCAGAGCCTTGCTTTCTTCGGCGTATTTCTTCAGTACGCGGGTCAGTGCCGTACGGAATCCGGCTTCGTGTGTACCGCCTTCAATGGTGTTGATGTTGTTGACATACGAGTGAAGGTTTTCGCGGAATCCGGTGTTATACATAATGGCGCATTCGATAGGAATGCCCTGTTTCTCGGTGTTCAGATAGATGACATCGTCAATAAGCGGTGTATTGGTAGAGTTCAGGAAGCGTACGAATTCTTTCACTCCTTCTTCTGAGTGGAATACTTCTTGCTTGAAGCTGTCGTCTTCTTCCTTCACGCGCTTGTCGGTCAGGGTGATGGTGATACCTTTGTTCAGGTATGCCAGTTCACGCATGCGGGCCTGCAGGATGCTGTATTTATATTCGGTTACAGTGAAGATGTTGCCGTCGGGCCAGAAAGTCTGGCGTGTACCGGTCATGCCGGGAGCGCAGGTTCCGACTTCCTTTACCGGATAAAGCGGCTTTCCGCATTCATATTCCTGCTGGTAGACTTTACCTCCGCGGAAGACATTGGTCGTCATGTGGGTGGACAGGGCGTTCACACAGGAAACACCGACTCCGTGCAGACCGCCGGACACCTTGTAGGAACCTTTGTCGAACTTTCCTCCGGCATGGAGTACGGTCATTACGACTTCCAGGGCGGACTTCTTTTCTTTCTCGTGAAAGTCCACGGGGATTCCTCGACCGTTGTCCTGTACTGTGATGGAGTTGTCTTCGTTGATTGTTACTTCTATATGTGTGCAATATCCGGCGAGTGCTTCATCGATGGAGTTGTCCACGACTTCATAAACCAGGTGGTGCAAGCCTTTTTCGCTGATATCGCCGATGTACATGGCGGGACGCTTACGTACGGCTTCCAGGCCTTCGAGTACCTGGATGTTGCTGGCCGAGTAGTTGCTGCCGCTGTTAGGTGTCAGTTCTTCACTCATTTTTCTATTAACTCTTCTAGTTGTTATAAAGTGCTCAAAGTTACTAAAAAACTACGAGATTTCAACGATTTAAACTATTTTTATGTGATGCCTGTGTGAGGGTGGAAACGGGGGATAATGGCGATGGGAGGGGATAAAACGACAAAAGGCTGGATTTATAAATCCAGCCTTCTTATCTCTTTTACGCTAAGCAATTCCTTAAGCCAGTTTGCTGATGTGTGCAGCCAGTTTAGACTTCAGGTTTGCAGCTTTGTTCTTGTGGATGATGTTGCGTTTTGCCAACTTATCCAGCATTTTCTGTACGTTCGGCAACAAAGCTACAGCTTCTGCTTTGTCAGTAGTTGTACGAAGCTTCTTCACAGCGTTACGCATTGTCTTGGCATAATATCTGTTGTGAAGTCTTCTTTTTTCTTCCTGTCTGATTCTTTTGATAGATGATTTGTGATTTGCCATCTCGACTAATCTTTAATATTGTTCGTGATTTTGTTTATTATGTAGCCCGTGGGGGAATCGAACCCCCCTTTCAAGAATGAAAATCTTGCGTCCTAACCGATAGACGAACGGGCCTTCCTTGATTTCAGGCGATTTTCCTGACTGGCTTTCGAGGACTGTATCTCTCGTTTGCGGATGCAAAGGTAGGAAGATTTTTCATTCTACCAAAACATTTGCTGTTTTTTTTCGCATTTTTCTGCTTAAATGCATCCGGAATGCCTTTTTATTCGGTTATCTTTGCAGGCAGTATGTTGCGCAAGTCAAAAGGAATCGTTTTGCATACCGTGAAATATAGTGACAAGTCGAATATTGTCCATATTTATACGGAGCAGGGAGGACGGATGTCTTTCCTCATCCCGGCATCGCGTTCGCGGAAGTCGGCTGTCAACGGGTTGCTGTTTCAACCCCTGTCGCTTATAGAGTTCGAAGCGGATATCCGTCCGCGTTCCGGACTTCACCCCATACGGGAAGCGAAATCCTGGCAGCCCTTTCAGTCGTTGCCTTATGATCCTTATAAGTCGGCGATTGCCCTTTTCCTGGCAGAATTTCTGTATCGTGCCCTGAAGGAAGAGGCCGAAAATGCTCCGCTTTTTGCTTATCTGGTTCATTCTGTTCTTTGGCTGGATGCCTGTGATACGAACTTTGCCAATTTCCATCTGGTCTTTCTGATGCGTCTGTCCCGTTTCCTCGGACTGTATCCCAATGTGGAAGGATATGCCGAAGGCGACTGCTTTGACCTGCTGAATGCTTGTTTTGTAGCGGAGTCTCCCCGGCATGGCATGTATGTCGGTCCGCAGGAGGCTTCACATATCAGTCTGCTGATGCGTATGAATTATGAAACCATGCATTTGTTTGCCATGAGCCGGAGAGAACGTAACCGTTGCCTGGAGATCATCAATGAATATTACCGGCTTCATCTGCCGGATTTTCCCGAATTGAAGTCTCTTCCTGTTCTTCAGGAGCTTTTCGTATAACCGTTTTATTTATAGGTGATCCATTTCATCATTTCTTTCAGTGACGGTTTCTTGCCGTACATCAGGATGCCGATGCGGTAGATTTTTCCGGCAATCCAGATCATGCCGAGTGCTGTACCGTAAAGGATGACGAGTGAAAGAAGGATTTCCCACATCGGTGCGTCGAAGGGGACGCGTACCATCATGACGATGGGCGAGGTGAAGGGAATCATGGAACACCATTGTGCCAGGGGGCCGTCGGGATTGTCACCGCTGGCAATGGCAGCATAGAGTGCAAATATCATCAGCAGCGTGATGGGCATGATGAACTGTTGTGAATCTTCCTGCTCATTGATGGAGGCACCGATGGCAGCAAAGATGGAGGCATAGATCAGATAGCCTCCCACAAAGTTGAGTACAAAGAGCGTTCCCATCTTTGCCAGATTCAGGTTGTGAAGGGCAGCCACCAGTGAAGCGGCATCGCTTGTGGGAGCTTCCATGGCCATCATCTGTGCGGTGTCGGGCGACTGAAGGGCGGCTATGCCGAGCATACTTCCGGCAACAGCCAGTATGGCCGTCAGCATGATTCCCCAGATACAAAGCTGAACGATTCCCACCAGACCGATACCGATAATCTTACCGATCATCAGCTGGAAGGGCTTGACGGATGAAACCATCAGCTCTACGATGCGGTTGGTCTTTTCTTCCATGACACTCTGCATGACCATTCCTCCGTAGCTGAGTACAAAGATGTAGATCAGGATGGTCAGAACCATGCCTGATGCGGTTGCCAGGCCGGAGTTGGATTCCTGTACGCTTCCGTCCTCACTCCATTTGACGGTACGGATGGAATAGGTCTGGTCGAAATCCTTCATAATGTCCTGCAATTGAGGAATGTTGTAGTGGATCAGTTTGTCGTGGCGGATCTGGGTATTCAAAGCTTCGTTTACGATGCGCGACAGACTGTTGGGGATTTCCTTGCGTGAATAAATGACGGCTGCTGACGGATCTTTGATCAGATCGTCGGTAATCATCACAACGGCACTGACGCCGGATGTGTCGGTGCGGTATTCTTCTTTCATTTCACTACCCGGTACAAAATGATAGGATTCGTTGTCCTGGAACTGGGAAATATATTTTCCTGTCTGATCAACGACTACCACTTCCTTGGCTTCGTTGCTTTTCACCATGGCCAGCATGACCGGAAGCAGAACGGTAGCTGCAAAGATGAAGGGCATGAGGATGGTCAGTAGGATGAATGACTTTTTGCTGGCGCGGTTCATGAACTCGCGCTGTATGATGATAAATGTCTTGTTCATGTTTGCTGATGGTTTAAGTTATTTTTTACCTTCTACCGTACGGATGAAGATTTCGTTCATGGAAGGCAGGCATTCGGAGAAGGAGAGGATTTCGGCCTGTTGTCCCACTTCCGACAGGAGATCGGAGTTGGAAACTTCCTGTAACTTACGCAGCGTGTAATGGCTTTCGTTACCGGATGCTTGTGTCAGAGTAGCCTGGAAGAGCGCGGTGTCTTTCAGGGGATGGTCTGCACGTACAGACAGGGTGTATGTATCCGACTTGAAGCGGCTTCGTACTTCGTTGACGTTACCTTGAAGCACAACTTCCGAATGGTTGATCAGTGCAATGTTGTCACAGATTTCTTCCACGGAAGCCATGTTGTGGGTAGAGAAAATGATGGTGTGTCCCTGATTTTTCAGTTCCAGAATTTCCCGTTTCAGCAATTCAGCATTGACCGGATCGAATCCGGAGAAAGGTTCGTCGAAGATCAGCAGCTGGGGTTTGTGGAGTACGGTAATGATAAACTGTACTTTCTGTTGCATACCTTTGGACAGTTCTTCCAGTTTTTTGTTCCACCATGGGGTGATTTCAAACTTTTCGAACCATTTCTTCAGGCGGGCAGTCGCTTCGCTGCGGCTCAGTCCTTTCAGCTGGGCCAGGTAAATGGCCTGATCGCCTACTTTCATTTTCTTGTACAGTCCCCGTTCTTCGGGCAGGTATCCGATGTGGAAGATATCTTCCGGCCGTGAAAGGTGACCGTTGAAGTATACTTCTCCGGAATCGGGAGCCGTGATACGGTTAATGATGCGGATCAAGGTAGTTTTGCCTGCTCCGTTGGGGCCCAGTAGTCCGAACACTTTACCTTCAGGTACCTGAATGCTGACTCCGTTCAGTGCAGTGTGGCTGGCGTATCGCTTTACCACTTGACGTGTTTCTAAAAAAGGTTTGTCCATAAAAAGATTTATTAATTGAGTTTTTCGGTTTTCCGGATCTCATCGGGTTAACATATTTCCTCTGGAATCCGGAGTTTTGCAGACAAATGTAATGAATCCTTGCGGATTGACAAGTATGAGATCAGGAAAATATCAAAAAAGCCTGTTTATAGCTGTCTCTTTTGACAAGAGCACTACAAACAGGCTTTCCCTGGAGGGTTAATAAAAATATCTTTCAGGAATCCTTATCCCAGCAGTTCTTTTACTTTGGCAGAGATTGCGCGTCCTTCAGCCAGTCCGGCGAGTTCTTTGGAAGCTACGCCCATGACTTTACCCATGTCCTTGCCGGAAGTTGCTCCGGTGCGGGCAATGATTTCTTTCAGACGGGCTTCCAGTTCCTCAGCCGAAAGCTGTTTGGGCAGGTAAGCTTCGATTACTTTTACCTGAGCCAGTTCGGCTTCAGCCAGGTCTGCACGTCCCTGCTGTTCGTATACGGCAGCAGAATCTTTTCCTTGTTTGACAAGTTTCTGCATGATTTTCAATGCAGCGTCATCGGTCAGAGTATCGTTGGCTCCCGGTGCAGTCTTTGCTTCCAGAAAGAACTTCTTGACATTGCGCAGGGTTTCCAGTTTTACTTTGTCTTTGGCCTTCATGGCCTCTTTGATATCGTTGCTGATCTGATCAAATAAATCCATAGTTCTTATAATTACATTAGTTGTTGAATCCGAATAGTTTAGAAAGTAATGGTCATACTTCCTGACTCATTGCTTTCCAGTTTCTGAGTCATCTTGTCTTCTGCCGTAGCTTTTGACTGGATGGCTTCCAGAACAGCCTTTGTACGCTTGTATGTCGGTGTGGTTTCTACCATACTGATGATATCGTCATTGTCCAGGTCTTCCTGTGTGAAGACATACAGATTGTGACGGCGTTTCCGGTTGCTGTTCTTCAGAATGCTCTTTCCGTAATAGTCACCGCGGCGTTCTTCTTTTTTCTGTTCTTCTTCTTCCAGCTCTTCCAGGCGTTTCTGTTCTTCCTGAGAGTGCTTTTCCAATACGCTGTCCATTCCCGGTACATCTTTGATGCCGAAACCGGTGGCCAGAATTGTGAACTTCACTTTGTCGTTCAGCGTGTCGTCAATGTAAAGACCCCATTTGGTTTCCACGTCTTTACCGAAGCGGCTCATGAATTCGTGGATTTCATCCATTTCACCCATCATCAGTTCGCTGCTGGGGCTATAGGTGATGACGAACAGCACTTTCTTCGAATTGAAAATATCGTTGTTGTTCAGCAGCGGAGAGTGAAGAGCATCTGTGATGGCCTGTGTTACACGGCCTTCTCCTTCTCCGAAGCCTGTACTCATAATGGCGACGCCTCCGTCTTTCAGAACAGTCTTGACGTCGTTGAAGTCAAGGTTGATCGTACCGCGCAAGGTAATGATTTCAGCAATGCTCTTGGCTGCGATGGAGAGTGTGTCATCGGCTTTACCGAATGCATTCATTACGCTGATATCGGAATAAACGTCGCGCAGGCGTTCGTTGTTGATCACCAGCAAGGCATCAACATGTTTGCTCATCTCTTCCACGCCGTCCAGGGCCTGGTCGATCTTTTTGTTGCCTTCGAATACGAAGGGGATTGTAACAATACCTACTGTCAGGATGTTCATTTCCTTGGCAGTTTTGGCAATAATCGGTGCAGCACCGGTTCCGGTACCTCCACCCATTCCGGCTGTGATAAAGGCCATCCGGCAGCCGTCGTTCAGCATTTCCTTTACATCTTCCAGGCTCTCTTCGGCAGCAGCACGCGCACGTTCCGGACGGTTACCGGCACCGAGGCCTTCGCTTCCGAGCTGGATTTTCTGGGGGACAGACGACTCTTCGAGCGCCTGATTGTCTGTATTGCAGACCACGAACGTAACGTCGTGGATACCTTCTCTATACATGTGGTTGACGGCATTACCGCCGCCACCGCCTACACCGATCACTTTAATGATGCTCGATGTGCCACTTTCCGGGAAAGTGAAGGGCATAAGTTCATCAGACATAATTCTTCCTCTTTATTTATACGGTGAATACTCTGTTTTCTTTTCTCAATCTTTCATGATGTCGTCTGACATCTTGGTTATTTTTTCAGTCAGGTTGCTAAACCAGCTGTTCTTTTTCTTTTGTGCCTTGATTTCGTCTTCCAGCACATTGATTTCTTCAGCCTTTTCAGGGAGATTCATGGCTCTTGCATGTTCAATTTCCTGAAGAGCTGCCTTATAATTCTTTTTTCCCAGCAGGCTTTGGGCCCGTTCCATATAGGATTCATATTCCTTCTGACGCTTCATGGCCCGTTCTTCTTCCTGACGTTTCTTTTCTTCTTCAATACGGTGTCTGCGTTCAGCTTCTTCCGCCTGACGTCTTTCTTCTTCTTCCTTGAGCTTGCGTTCTTCTTCTTTCCGCTTGGCTTCCGCTTCCTTTTGCTGGAGATCTTCGGTGAAGCTCAGCTGAACACCCTTTCGCGGATCAATGCGGCAGCAGTTTTCTTTTCCGGATGCCAGGATTCCGATCAGTGTGTTCTGAGTACCATCCTGTGGCAGTTCGATATCTCCTTCGAGGCTGATTTCGGAAGATTTTGCAATACGGATCTTTTCGATCTTTGTAATGTGAGTGAAAGCCTTGTCCAGATTCGGCAGGTTAGTCATACCTCCGGTGAAGACAACTCCGCCCAACAGTTTATCTCCATAGCCGGAAACCATGATCTGATTCCATACATTGGTGATAATTTCATTAACGCGGGCTTCCACGATATCTTCCAGCTGGCGTGCCGGGATGGTGCAACGACCGTCCAGGTTATAACTGCGGTTTGTTTCCTCGTCGTTGTCAGAAAGTTCTGTGTAAGCACTTCCGAAGCGCAGTTTCAGCTGTTCGCCTTCTTCTTCTTCGAAATGCATGCTGCAGATATCCTGAGTGATATTTTCGCTACCCAACGGGATTACTGCCAGATGACGCAGTATGTTGTTCTTATAAACAGAAACCGTTGTTGTATTGGCTCCGAAGTCAATGAGTGCACATCCGGAACGGCGTTCACTGTCGCTTAGAACCACGTTGGCTGTAACCAAAGGAGAAAGGAAGTAATCGGCGACTTCATAACCGGTCTGTTTGAAGCATTGCTTGATATTGCTTTTGAGGGAATGGCGGGCAATGATGTTCAGGAAATGTCCTTCGATATAATCAGCGGGAACACCTACCGGTTCGGTGAGCAAATTGTTTCCTACTTTATATTCCTGTGGCTCTACGGCCAGAATTTCCCGGTCGATCAAAGGGATTTCCCGGTTGCTTTGCATGATGGAATCAATCAGTGCCTGTGAGATTTTCGTGTCTTCTCCCAGTTGCTTGGATTCTGTATTGCGTATGCTTCTGACAGACAACCCTCCGATACCTACGTATATTTTCCGGATGGGGGCATGCAGCGTCTCCTCCAGTTCCTTGATGACTGAAGTCAAGCATTGTGTTGTTTTATCCAAATTGTAGATTGCGCCTTTCTTGATGCAATCTGATGAACGTTCGGAGGCGTATGCCAGGATTCGGATACTTCCGTCCGCGTTCTTCTTGCCTGCAATGCCTGTTATCTCTGTAGATCCCAGTTCGATTGCTACTATAAAATCCGTTGCTGCCATATCTTACTTCTCTTTTTTGGTACAAATAATCTGATTATTAAATTCTATGCTGATTCGCTTGTACTTGTTCCATCCTACATGGCTCAGCGCCTCTTCGTAGAATGTACGCAGTTTTCTAAACTTCTCATCATAGTTTCCTGCTTTTCCTAAAAACAGTATATGGTCTCCCACACGGGGAACAAGTTCCAGTTCCAGTTTGGGAGTGACATGAATCTGTTCAATCTGTGCACTCCAGAAGGGATCAGCCTGAAGGTAGTTTCCCAGCTTGTGAAGCTCTTCCTGAGCGAACTTGCGGTCTATGTATCCTGTAGCTACAGCGACATGAACCGGTTTCCCGGGGGCTGACATAATATTACCTTCCTGATCGATGTAATAGTTGTCGCCATTGTCACTCATGATTCTCATCAGAGGAATGCGCTGATAGATTTCAATGCCGACTTTACCTCCGGAGGTCAGGTAACACTCTGCATCGCTGATAAACGGATGCTTGTCAAGTGTTTCTTCCAGTCTGCGAACATTGATGCTGTTCAAAGGTTTTCCTTCCGGAGACAGCTTCTTGGCTTTTAACAGAGCTTTTACTTCAGCTGGAGTTACAAATCCGAAATTGACACTGTCTTTGACAACCAATTCCATACCCTTGCAAATCCGATTATCGGGTTTGCCATTAAAAGCGGTGACGGCCAACACGAGGTAAGCCGAAATCAGCAGCAGTGTACAGAGTATGAGAATTCGTTTGATCATCGGTCTTTCAGCATTTCATAAATTTGTGGTACAAAATTGTCAATATCTCCGGCTCCCAGGGTAACCAGTACTTCAAGATGTTTCTTTTTCAACAGATCAAGAAGCTCTTCTTTGGTACATAATGTTTTTTCCATGTCGGGACGCAAGTTGTCATATATTAACCGGCTGGTAACTCCCGGTATGGGAAGTTCTCGTGCCGGATAGATGTCCAGCAGGATCACTTCATCGAGCAGGGACAGACTTTCGGCGAACTCTTTGTAAAAGTCGCGTGTTCGTGTATACAGATGAGGCTGGAAGACTGCTGTGATTTTCCGGTTCGGATAAAGTGCTTTGAGGGAAGTAATGCTTTTCCGGATTTCTTCCGGATGATGAGCGTAATCACTCAGGAAAGCCAGATGATCGTTTTTGATCTTGAAATCAAAACGACGGTCTACTCCTCCAAAACTTGCCATGGCAGTCTTTATCTCTTCAGCGGTTGCTCCGGCTATTTGTGCCAAAGCCATAGCGGCGATTCCATTCTCAATATTAACATACACAGGAACTCCCAATCGTATATCGCAGATGTTTCCCAGCGGAGAAATGTAATCAAACTGGATTTCACCCCCTCCGATACGGATGTTAGTTGCATGGAAATCCCCTTCTTCTATGGAGTATGTGTAAGTTGTTACTCCGGGCTGTACGTCAGGCTGCATTGCTAATCCTTTATGTATGATCAGGAAACCGTCCGGACGTATCAGAGATGTATATTTGCGGAAACTTTCCAGATAGGCTTCTTCAGTACCGTAAATATCCAGATGATCGGGGTCTGTTGCAGTAATTACTGTTGCATATGGAGTGAGCCAATGAAAGGAACGGTCGAACTCATCAGCTTCGATGACAACAAAGTCACTTTTGTCTGAAAGGAGCAGGTTCGTTCCATAATTTTTGGAAATACCTCCTAAGAAAGCATTACATCCAATGTGAGACTGATGCAGCAGGTGAGCAGCCATGGTAGAAGTTGTGGTCTTGCCATGTGTGCCGGCAACGCATAATCCTCTTTCTGTACGGGTCAACATTCCGAGAACTTGTGCCCGCTTTTGTATATTGAAACCTTTTTCCTGAAAATAAACAAATTCTTTATGTGTAGCAGGAATAGCAGGTGTATAAACGATCAGGGTTGTTTCCGGATCCAGAAAGTCTTCTGGAATGGCAGATACATTTTCCTCATAATGAATGGCAGCTCCTTCAGCAATCAGTTTTTCGGTCAGTTCGCTTGGCGTACGGTCGTAACCGCCTACTTTCTTGCCTTTAGACAAGAAATAGCGAACCAATGCACTCATGCCGATACCTCCGGCACCGATGAAGTATACTGCTTTCAATATATTAATGTTCATGATTTTCTCTATATTTAAGTGCCAGTTTCCATACCTCCTCAGCAATGGTATTTGCTGAGTCTTTGAAAGCCAGCTTAGCTATATTTGTACTTAATTTCTTTAAAGTTTCCGGTTGCTGCACCGTTTCAATGGCTGTTTTCAGCAGTTTCTCCGATGCTTCAGCATCTTTGATATATAATGCAGCATCTTTAGCGACCAGTGCCAACGCATTCTTTGTCTGATGATCTTCTGCAACATTGGGCGATGGAACTAAGATAACAGGCTTTCCTAACAGACAGAATTCGGAAATAGATCCGGCACCGGCCCGGCTGATGACCAAATCTGCGGCGCTGTATGCGGCAGCCATGTCTGTAATGAAGTCTGTTGTGTGCAGCATCGGATAGTTCTCTGCCTGGCCTACTTTTTCCTTGGCCTCATTGATATAGAACTTTCCTGTTTGCCAAATAAACTGTACACCAGACTGTCTGATCTGATCCAATCCGTTTAGTACGCAATTGTTGATGGTGCGTGCTCCTAAACTTCCTCCTACAATCAAGACTGTTTTCTTTGTCGGGTCGAGGTTAAAAGAACGGATGGCATCTTCCCGTGACATTTGTTGGTTAAGCAAGTTTTGTCGTACAGGATTACCGGTCAGAATAATTTTTTCCTTGTCAAAGAAACGTTCCATGCCTTCGTAAGCAACACAGATCTTGCATGCTTTTTTGGCCAATAGTTTATTGGTAACTCCTGCATAGGAATTCTGTTCCTGAATCAAGGTTGGAATACCCATGCTTCCTGCAACTTTTAGTGTCGGTCCGCTGGCATATCCGCCTACACCGACTGCAGCATCCGGCTTAAACTCTTTGATGATTCGTCTGGCCTTTATCTGGCTTTTCATGAGTTTAATGAGTACACTGATATTTTTGAGCAGGTGTTTCCGGTCGAAACCAGCTACAGGTAATCCGATGATCTGATAACCGGCAGCCGGTACGCGTTGCATCTCCATACGGCCTTCTGCGCCCACGAAAAGGATTTCTGCTTCGGGATGCTGTTCTTTAATGGCGTTGGCTATGGAGACTGCCGGGAATATATGACCTCCGGTTCCGCCTCCACTGATGATTATGCGTATATTTTTTTTCATAAATAAACTATTTCCTGCAAAGTTAGGAATAAACTTGAAAAATAGGAATTAGAGTTCATTTAAATTTCAAGCCTATTGTCATTCTTTATTTCTCGTTCACTGATTTTTTCTTCAGAAACTTCGCTGTCTGACTCTTTTAGATTCTGCTTTGCCAGAGAGGTTGCACTTTGTAGCAGAGAAAGAGCTGCTTGTTGAACTTCTTCTTGCTTTTGGGCCTCCTCTTCTTCTTTTTGTTTCTTGAGCTCATAGACATGACGGCTGATGCTTAAAATCATGCCGATGTAAACACATGTGACCAAAGTGGAGGATCCTCCTTTACTGATCAGAGGAAGAGGCTGTCCGGTTACCGGCATCAGACCTACCGCTACCATCATATTGAACATTGCCTGAAGGGCAATGATAATGCCGAAGCCCATGACGAGGTAAGCATAATAGGGCTTGTCACAGTTCCTTGCAATTTTACCTATTCGCATCAGCAGAACGATGTAGAGCAGGGCCGTAAAAGCTCCTCCAACAAGTCCGAGTTCTTCAATAATGATTGCGTAGATGAAATCAGAGAAGGCCTGTGAGAGGAAGTCACGCTGCACACTGTTTCCCGGTCCTTTCCCAAGAATGTGACTGGTGGCGATGGCAATATTGGCATGAGCAACCTGAGCATCTCCGTCAATATCAAACTTGGCAGCAGGGATTTCAGCAGGATCAAAATGGTTGTTCAGTCGGCTTTGCCAGGTAACCATTCGGTGAAGTTTGATGGTGTCCCATGCAGAAGCCGGAACATATTTGATTGTACTGAAAGCCAAAAGAATCGCAGCCAGGCCACATCCGGTCAGCATTGCCATCTGTTTAAATGGAACCCGGGCTATGAACATCATCAGATAAACGCTTCCTGCCAGCAGTACTGCTGTTGAAAGGTTCTCGGTGACGATAAGCAGACACGTTGCGCCTGTAATTCCTAAAATCAGCTTAAAGGCTTTTTTGTTTATTCCGTTTTCCTCCTGGGTTTTGGACAATATGAAAGCAACGGAAATGATTGTTGCCATCTTTGCAACTTCAGAAGGCTGAAACTGGAAAAAGCCCAGGTCGATCCATCGTCTGGCTCCATTGGTCAAAGCTCCTAGCAATAAAACCCCCAGGAGAAGTAACCATGAAAGCGGAAGCGCAACAATGAATGTCTTGAACCAGCGGCAAGGGATATTATGAATAATCCAAACACCGATTGCCCCAATAAAGAGCAGAATCATATGGGAACGTATAGGTCCCCAATGATCACCACTCTTGTAGGTCAGTGTACTTGATGCACTGAATACTTCTACAATGGATATCAGGCAGAGAAAAAGGAATATGATCCAAATAACCTTATCTCCCTTGAATAAATTCTTTAACAGGTCCATCTCTGGTTTATTAGAGTTCTCTTACGTATTTTTTAAACTGGTCGCCTCTGTCCTCATAACTTTTGAACAGGTCGAAACTTGCGCAGCAGGGGCTAAGCAGGACGGTTTCACCTTTCTTAGCCATCTGGTAGGCTGCATCGACTGCATCTTTCATGCTTTGTACGTCAACAATCGGCAATCCGAAACTGTCGAAGAAGTCGTGCAGTTTCTCATTATGCAGTCCCATGAAGATCAGACCGGAACATTTTTCCCGAACCAGATCAGCTATTTCATTATAGTCGTTACCCTTGTCCTTTCCTCCCAGAATGAGAACCGTTTTGGTCTTCATGCTTTGCAGGGCATACCAGCAAGAGTTGACATTTGTTGCTTTGGAGTCGTTGATGTATTCTACTCCTCGTACGCGGCAAACTTTTTCCAGGCGGTGCTCCACTCCCTTGAAGTCGTTCAACGCTTCACGGATACATTCTTTCCGTATACCTGCGATATTGGCAGAGATTCCAGCAGCCATGGAATTGAACAGGTTATGTGTACCCGTAAGAGCCAATTCTTCCTGTTCCATATTGAAAGCTATCGGTTCTGTGAAATAGACTTTGTTTTCTTCCACGAAAGCAGCCAGTCCTTCTTCTCTCTTTTCTGCGAATGGATAATAATGGCCGTGGATGCCGTATTTGTGCAATTCCCGTTGGATAACCGGGTCGTCATTCCAGAAGATAAATGCATCAGCATCGGTCTGGTTCTGGATAATGCGGAACTTGGCATCTACATAGTTTTGCATCTGATATCCGTAACGGTCCAGATGATCGGGCGTAATGTTCATCAGCACGGCGATATTAGCATGGAATTTGTACATGTTATCCAGCTGGAAACTGCTTAATTCAATGACATAATAGTCATAATTGCATTCTGCCACCTGAAAAGCAAGGCTCTGTCCGATATTGCCGGCCAGTCCGACGTTCAGTCCTGCCTTTTTAAAGATGTGATAAATCAGTGAGGTTGTCGTCGTCTTGCCATTACTGCCTGTGATACAAATCATCTTTGCCTGCGTATATCGGCCGGCAAATTCAATTTCTGAGATAATGGGTGTACCTTGTTCTTTCAGTTTCAGAATCAGAGGTGCATCATTGGGAATGCCGGGACTCTTGATAACTTCATCGGCATTCAGGATAAGACTTTCCGTGTGATGGCCTTCTTCCCATGGAATGTCTCTTTCATCCAACATCTTCTTATACTTGTCCTTGATTTGGGACATGTCTGATACAAAGGTATCGAAGCCTTGTTTCTTTGCCAGTACGGCAGCTCCCGCGCCGCTTTCACCAGCTCCTAATATGACAATTCTCTTTGCCATGATCTTATCTTATCTTTAAAGTTATAATCGTAATAGCTGCTAACACAATACTTACAATCCAAAAGCGGACCGTAATTTTTGACTCATGGAATACACTTGCCGGATTCTTGATCAGGTAAGTGCAGTTTGGATCCAACTGGGCCAGAGTCGTACGGAAATGGTCGTGAATCGGAGCGCGTTTGAATACGCGTTGCTTACGTCCTTTCCGTTTTCCCCGCTGGAAATATTTAACCTGCAGGATGACGGACAGGTTTTCCACCAGAAATATACCACATAAAATAGGAATCAGGAGTTCCTTGTGGATGATAATGGCGAATACAGCGATAATACCGCCGATAGTCAGACTTCCGGTGTCACCCATAAATACTTGAGCCGGGAAAGCATTGTACCACAGGAAACCGATCAGGGCTCCGATGAAAGCACAGATGAAGATTACCAGTTCTTCACTTCCCGGGATATACATGATATTCAGATAACCTGCATATTCAATGTGACTCGAGACATATGCCAGGATACCGAGCGTTACTCCTATAATTGCTGAATTACCAGCTGCCATGCCGTCCATACCATCGTTCAGGTTGGCGCCGTTCGAAACAGCTGTTACCACAAAGATCGTAATCAGTACAAAGACAATCCACCCGGCTGTCTGTGCATGTTCTCCCATGAATCCGACAAAATCAGCATAGTCCAGATTGTTGTTTTTAAAGAACGGAATCGTTGTCTTGGTAGATTTCTCATCGTGTGATTTATGGATTACATCCACCACATGTCCGTCTCGCTGGATTTCCACATTTTCCCGAATCACTACATCCGGGCTGAGGTAAAGCGTTAGGCCGACAATCAGTCCCAGTCCGACCTGACCAATGATTTTGAATTTGCCGTGAAGCCCTTCCTTGTCTTTCTTGAATACCTTGATATAATCATCCAGGAAGCCAAGCGTACCCAGCCAGACGGTGGTGATTAGCATCAGCAGCATATAAATGTTGTGAAGTCTTCCCAAAAGAAGGCAGGGAATCAGGATCGCAACAATGATAATGATTCCTCCCATGGTCGGAACCCCGATCTTGTTCGTATTAAACGGATCGATAGAAGCATCCCGCTGTGTTTCCGTAATCTGCTTCCGCTTCAACAGTTTGATGAAATATTCACCAAAGATTGCAGAAATCAGCAGAGAAAGAATGACTGCCATTAATGAGCGGAAAGACACGTAGCCAAACATACGTGCTCCCGGGAAGTCATATTGTTCAAGGTATCTGAATAAATAGTATAGCATCTTGGTCTGATTTATTCTTGATTGTTTTCATTCTTAAAAATTTCACTCAAAACTTCCTTGTCATCAAAATGATGTTTTACACCTTTGATGTCCTGATAGTTTTCGTGTCCTTTTCCTGCAACCAGGATCACGTCTCCGGCTTGAGCCAGCATGCAGGCTGTGCGGATAGCCTCTTTGCGGTCTGTAATGGAAAGTACCTTATTCATATCATTGCTCTTGAGGCCGGCCAGCATGTCATTAATGATATCCTGCGGTTCTTCAAAGCGCGGATTGTCGGAAGTAATGATGACTCTGTCGCTGAGGCGAACAGCTTCCTGAGCCATAATCGGGCGTTTGCCCTTGTCGCGGTTTCCTCCGGCTCCTACGACGGTGATGACTTTTCCTCTGCCGTTCAGAACTTCATGAATTGTATTCAGAACATTCGTCAAGGCATCGGGAGTGTGTGCATAATCTACGATCGCAGTATAACCCTTCGTTGAACGGAGTGAGTCAAAACGTCCGGAAACAGGACGCAGTGTGCTCAGCAAGAGCAGAACATCTTCCGGTTGTTTTCCCAGCAGACATGCAGCACTATATACAGCCAGCAGGTTAGAAGCATTAAAGCGTCCGATGAACTGGACGTTTACTTCCCGGTTGTTGATATCCAGCAACATTCCTTCGAAACCATCTTCCAGCACCTTACCCTTGAAATCTGCCAGTGAGCGGAGCGAATAGGTTGCCACTTTAGCTTTTGTATTCTGCGTCATGACCAGTCCGTTGCGGTCGTCGGCATTTGTCAGGGCAAAAGCTGTTTTGGGAAGACCGTCAAAGAATGCCTTCTTTGCTTTCAGATAATTCTCAAAAGTCTTGTGATAGTCCAGGTGGTCGCGTGTCAGGTTGGTGAAGATACCTCCTGCAAATTTCAGGCCTCCGATCCGCTTTTGGGCAACAGCATGAGAGCTTACCTCCATAAATGCATACTTGCAACCTTCATCCGCCATCCGTCCCAGCAGCTGATTCAGTGTGATGGGGTCGGGGGTAGTGTGATCTGTAGGGATTGCTTCGCCGTCAATGTAATTGCAAACCGTGGAGATCAGTCCGGCTTTGTAGCCGAATTTGCGGAACATATTATACAATAAGGTGGCGATTGTCGTTTTTCCGTTTGTTCCGGTTACTCCGATCAGATCCAGCTTCGAGGTCGGATCTCCATAAAAAGTTGTAGCCAGACGGCCAACCGCATCTTCCGAGTCGTTAACCTGTATATAGGTTACAGTCTCTGACAAGGTTTCGGGCAGCGTTTCACATACTACGGCTGTCGCACCCTTTTCGATTGCTTTTCCGATGTAAGCATGTCCGTCAGTCTGTGTACCCTTGACGGCGACAAAAAGGTCACCTTCTTTAATCTGACGGGAGTCCATCTGGATTCCGCTTATTTCTTTATCCAAATTGCCTTTGACCATTCCTGTAGTAATGGCCTGCAGTATATTTCCCAGTTTCATTGTATTCTCAGTTTGTTAGTGTTAATGATATGGTTTGTCCTTTATGTATGTAACTTCCCGGCTGGATACTTTGTGCACTGACTTTTCCCAGACCTGAAAGTTTTACTCTCAGCCCGTAACTCTCCAATAAGTATACGGCATCTTTAGCTCCCATGCCTTTTACGTTGGGGACAAGCTTTTTGTTTGTTGTCATCTTCTTCAGTTCTGCCTCGTTCGCAGTATGTGTTGCCTTTCCCCAAACCGGATTCTTTCCTTGCGGAATACTGCTTCCGTTGCTGGCGATATTCAGTTGCTGCAGGATAAAGGCAGCCTCTTTCAGATCACCGTTTTTCACGTCGGGGATGAATATGGCAGTAGAATCCTTGGCTTCGGCCAGATCCTTGTACAGATGCTTTGCATAGATCCGTTCGGCAATGCGGCTGAACACGCTTCCGGCCAGTACACCTCCGGACGGATATCCGTTAGGACCTTCGATGGAAACGATGCAGCTGTATTTCGGATTTTCGGATGGGAAATAACCGCAGAAGCTGACCAGATATTTGGTCTTACCGCTTTTATATCCCGCCTTACCTTGGGAAATCTGTGCCGTTCCGGTTTTTCCTGAAACGGAGAACTGCTTGCTTCCGGCCTGTTTGGCCAGACCTTCAGAAACCACTTTCTTCAGAATTTCCCGGATATACATCAGGGTAGTGTCCGAACAAATCTTGGGATTGACCACTTCTGTTTCGAACTCTTCGACAATGTCTCCGTCGCGTGCAATGGCTTTTACGAACTTAGGCTTTACCATGACACCATTATTGGCAATGGCATTATAGAAGTTCAGGATGTAGATCGGCGGGAACATCGTTTCATATCCGATACTCATCCAGGGTAAAGTGGTCCGGGCAAAGTAAGAACGTTCCTTGGGACCCAGAATACGCGGGCTGGCTTCACCGGCAATGCCTAAGTGGAGCGGAGTATCAATGTCCATTCTTCTCAAGCCGTCAATAAACTTCTGGGGATCTTTCCCGTAAAATTTATCGATGATCGTTGAAACACCCACGTTGGAAGAATATTCCAGAATGTGAGTTACATCAAGCGGACCGTAGCCTCCATGATGCCAGTTCCAGTCTTTCATGTTGCTGCCATGCATGTTGACAATACCATTCCCGGTATCGACTACATAATCAGGAGTGATGTATTTATCCTCCATGGCTACCATGATGGATGCCGTCTTGAAGGTTGAACCGGGTTCCATCAGGTTGCTGATGGCGAGGTTTCTCATTTCGTAATAATTTCCGTCGCTGGCCCGGGTCATGTTCACGTTGGCTTTCACTTCTCCGGTTGCCACTTCCATGACGACTGCCACACCGGATTGTGCTTCAAGGTTCTTCAGCTGATCCACCAAAGCCTTTTCTGCAATATCCTGCATATTGACATCGATTGTCGTAATGATGTCATAGCCATCCACTGCCGGCTTGTCGACGATATTCAGGTATTTGTTCATCACCTTCTGGCGATGCGTGATTCCGTTTTCTCCTTTTAACAAAGAGTCATACGCCAGCTCCAGACCATTCTTGGCTCCTTGTGCCATGTCCGGATACATGTCTCCCAGTGTACGCATGGCCAGCGAACCGAAAGGTTTCTTCCGCTGGTTGAAGCTGAGTTCATGGAAGCCGCTCTGATACTTGCCGAGGCAGAATACCGGAAGCTTCTTTACTTCCTTGTATTCGATGTAAGAGATGCGTTTGGGATACAGCAGATAGTTGCGGCTCTTTTGTTTTCTTCCCTTGAGAATGTGCCGTCTGAACTCCTGGGCGCTTTTATCCGGAAATATCTGGTGAAGCCCTTCGCAGATTTCCTGCAGGTGGTTCATCAGCATGGTATCCTTCTTATAGCCTCCGGCCTTGAAGTCCATGTAGATTTTATATTCGGGCAGGCTGCTGGCCATCAGTTTGCCATCGGCAGAGATGATGTTTCCCCGGGTAGGCGGGATGGCCACATTTTCCTTGACGAAGCGGTCGGCTACATCTTTCCAGTATTGTCTTTCGGCAAACATGATGAGTCCCGCTTTCACAATAATGCATACGGACATCAGTGCAAAGAACAGCACGAGAGTCGTATAGCGCAACATAACTTTTTTCTGTTCAGGTATCATGCTTACTTTTCTTTAATCAGATAGGGGGGGGTGGCTGCGGTTTCCAGCGGAGTACCCTCCTTGGATATAAATTCTTCAATGCGCGACTGTCTGCTCTTCTCTGTCAGTTCAGAAGAAATGGTCAGGGCATCATATTTGATGTCGGTCAGTTCTTTCTTCAGCTTGTCGATCTCAATCAGCTCCTGCTGGCAGGCATAACGGTTGTCGATATACAGGAACGTCAGGATGACGATGAGCACAAGCAGTTTGGCTTGTCTCTTCAGCCAGTCGTGAGCCAGGATGTCTCCACCCAATATACTTCGCAGGGTGATATGTGAAGTTTCTTGTCGTTTCTCGTCTTGTTGTTCCATAATCATCGGTCTTTATTTCTTTTCAGCGATTCTTAGTTTGGCACTGCGTGAACGCGGGTTGCGTATGATTTCTTCCTCAGTCGGAACGATTACCTTGTTGTTTACCAGTCTGAAAGGAGACTGCACGTTGCCGTAGAAGTCCTGAACGGATTTGCCTTCGGCGTTGCCGGTTTTCATGACATTCTTCACGATGCGGTCCTCCAGTGAATGATAAGTGATGACCGACAGGCGGCCGCCCGGCTTCAGAGCCTCAGTTGCCGCATAAAGCATTTCTTTCAAGGCTTCCATTTCCTGGTTCACTTCGATGCGCAGTGCCTGAAAGACCTTTGCCAGTTCCTTCTTTTCTCTTTCGCGTCCGTAGAGCGGTTTGACGATATCCAGAAAGTCTCCGATGGTAACGATCTTCTTGCTGCTGCGTGCTTTTACGAGGGTTGCAGCCAGCTTCCGGCTGTTCTTCAGTTCGCCGTACAGGTAGAATAAGTCGGCCAGCCGCTCTTCTTCGTACGTGTTCACGATGTCTGCGGCAGTGATACCTGCCCGTTTGTTCATGCGCATGTCCAGATTGCCGTCGAACCGGAACGAGAATCCCCGTTCCGAATCGTCAAAGTGATGCGACGAAACGCCCAGGTCGGCCAGGATGGCATCCACCTTTTCCACACCATAATAGCGCAGGAAGTTGTGGAGGTATCGGAAGTTGCTTCGTACGAATGTGAAGCGTTCGTCATTCACAATATTGCGTTCGGCGTCTTCGTCCTGGTCAAAGCTGAACAGCCAGCTGTCCTTGTCCATGCGCCGCAGGATTTCTTTAGAGTGTCCTCCTCCGCCGAATGTCATGTCTACATAGATACCACCCGGCTGGATGTTCATTCCGTCAATGCTTTCTTCCAGTAATACAGGAATGTGATATGTTTGTTCAGTCTCGTTCATCAGTCCGTTTTTTGCTAGGAATACCTTATTATATTAATCAAGGCGTAAAATTAGATATTTCCCGACAAATACTAACTATAAATAAATAAAAAACTTTCAAGAAGTTATCAACAGGTCGTTAAAGCGATAAATGACCTGTTTACGGCTGTTTCTGCCGTGTTACATAAGTGTATTATTTCTCATCCGGAAGGAAAGCTTTGTATCTTTTTTAAGGTGAATTGTAACATTTTTCTAGAATAAATGAGTGACTTTTCAAAAGATACGTTACTTTTGCACAGTAAAAATGTGCGAAGATGGCTGAAAATTCTATTTTTTTAATTGACATAGATAAGGTCCTGAAGGATAAGGCAGGGGAAAAGGCCAAAAAGATTCCCCGTTTTGTCGTGTCCTTTCTCAAGCGCATTGTCCATCAGGATGAGGTAAATGCCTTTCTGACCCGTACGGCTGACAAGTCGGGGGTAGACTTTCTGGAAGCTTGCATGGAATATCTGGACATCAAGCTGGAAGTGGAAGGCATTGAAAACCTGCCGTCTGAAGGCTTGTGTACATTCGTTTCCAATCATCCGCTGGGAGGTCAGGACGGAGTTGCGCTAGGCTATGTGTTGGGGAAACACTATGGAGGCCGCATCAAGTATCTGGTCAACGATCTGTTGATGAACTTGCATGGGCTTGCGCCTCTTTGCATTCCGATCAACAAGACGGGTTCCCAGTCGCGGGATTTCCCCAGAATGGTGGAAGCCGGTTTCCGTTCGGATGATCATATCATTATGTTTCCGGCCGGTTTGTGTTCGCGCCGTCAGCATGGAGTTATCAAAGATTTGCCCTGGAAGAAGACATTTATCGTAAAGAGCGTAGAGACCGAGCGAATGGTAGTTCCTATTCATTTCGAAGGAAGAAACTCTAACTTCTTCTACAATCTGGCGAACCTCTGCAAGTTTTTGGGAGTGAAATTCAATGTAGCAATGCTGTTTCTGGTCGATGAGATGTACAAGAACCGTCACAAGACCTTTAAGGTGACTTTCGGGAAGCCTATTCCCTGGCAAACCTTCAACAAGTCAAGGAATGCTGCCGAATGGGCCGACTATGTGCGCGAACTGGTATATAAACTTTGAGAAAAAGCTATTAACAGAAATATATGGAAGATATTATTGCACCGATTAACAAGGAAGTGTTGAAGTCGGAACTTACGGAAGACAAACGCCTGCGGTTCACGAACAAGAGCCATAACGAGATCTATATCGTTACGTGGAAAAATGCTCCGAATGTATTGAAGGAGATCGGACGTTTGCGTGAGATTGCATTCCGTGCAGCCGGTGGCGGTACGGGAAAAGCACTGGACTTGGATGAATATGATTTGATGGAAAATCCATATCATCAGCTGATTGTCTGGAATCCGGATGCGGAAGAAATTTTAGGGGGATATCGGTATATACTGGGAGATGAAGTTGAATTTGATGCACAGGGTAAGCCTGTACTGGCTACGGCACACATGTTTAATTTCTCAGAAAAGTTTCTGAAAGAGTATCTTCCTACGACGATTGAGCTCGGACGCTCTTTTGTGACACTGGAATATCAGTCCACTCGTGCCGGTTCAAAAGGTTTGTTTGCACTCGACAACTTGTGGGATGGACTGGGAGCCCTGACGGTCATTAAGCCGAATGTGAAGTATTTCTATGGAAAGATGACCATGTATCCCAGCTACAGTCACCGCGGACGCGACATGATCCTGTATTTCCTCAAGAAGCATTTCTCGGACAAAGACAACCTGATAACTCCGATGGAACCTCTTCAGATAGAAACGGAAACCTCGGAACTGGAAAAGCTTTTCTGTTATGATACGTTCAAGGAAGACTACAAGGTGCTGAATACGGAAGTCCGCAAACTGGGCTACAATATTCCGCCGCTGGTAAATGCCTACATGAGCCTGTCGCCGACGATGCGTATGTTTGGTACGGCTATCAATGACGGCTTCGGAGATGTGGAAGAAACCGGTATTCTGATTGCGGTTGATGAAATTCTGGAAGAAAAGCGTGTCCGTCACATTGAGTCCTATATCAAGGAACATCCGGAAGCTTTGCAAATTACTTCCGGAGCCTGCTCGGTTGTGTCAAAAAAATAAAGATATCTGGATTTACTTGTAATAAGTCTGCCCTGTAACAGCCTGAAAAGAAAGGTTGGTGCAGGGCAGTTTTCGTTTGAAAAAACGCTGAAACGTTTTAAGTAGAACGCCGAAGCGTTTTGTCTGAAACATCGAAACGTTTTTTTAAAAGCCCGAAGGCTTTCTGAAGACCCTCTGAAGGTGTCTGGAAGATGGGCCGGAATCGTGCGGTCGTTGAGACCGAATCGACCGCACGTTTCCGTCTCATCGAGTAGTACGTTGAGGCCGAATCGTACTACTCGATTTGGCGGATTGTACTACTCGCTGTCGGAGTGTCGAGCGGTCAGTATTTTCACACCCAGATTTCTTGCTTCACGAAAGGAAAGTACATTCTTTATGTTCGTATATACATGAGGCGTCACAGCTTTTCTGTAAATAAATATTTTGCGGATAGTTAACCGCAGAATTTGCGGCTTATTATTCGTATGGGACTACATGCATTGTCCGTGTTTTAGATGTGGCTGATGATTGCCGCCATTCCTGCTTTTGCTCCACCTCGAACGGTGATATTTTTGTTCTTTACATGCTGCTGGAAAACAAAAAATCCCGATTTCGCTTGGAAATCAGGATTTCATTGTCTCTTATTCTTTTCAAAGTGGTGCCACCAGGAATCGTAATCTAACGATAAGTGGCTGAATATCTTTGATATAAATTTTAGCTAAAGAAGTAATCTCCCGCTATTGCTCCACCGGATTCTTGCAATATTTTGCAGTGTCTTGCGGAGTCGATTTCCTATTACTCTACAAAGGTAACGCTTTATTTTGAAATACAAGTAGATGCCTTGTGTTATTGGTTATGCTAAATCAATATAATTCTTACATTCAGTATAAATACAATGATATAGTGCTTTACGAAAAATATCATTGGGGTAAAGTTAAGTATTAAAACTTAATATTACATATTTGAATCATTCATAGTAACTTTGCATTTCAATCATTGAATTACCCTGATATAATATTTTACCCTCGTATGAGTTCTTGTTGTCCATCTCTACCAAATGATAAAGGATATAATACCCTGTACCTATCTCATATTCAATAAAATACCCCGTATAAGCATCACCAATTGCATTTTCATCGTATGCCCAATTGATGATTTTTACATTCTCATCTACAAACCGGTCTGCATAATCACTTAATGCAATACTCATGTTTGTAAAAGCATCTATTACCTTATCATAATTTTTATATAGTTGGATATAACTGAGAAAATCAGTCAATGGTATTGTCCATTCGTCGTATTTTACACTCCATTTCTGTACATCTTCCTCATTCCAATATCTTTTACAGTGATTGCATCCTCTTGTTAGATATTCACTAGAGAAATCAGCGATGTCGGTGGCCGTCAAATGCTTTCCATTACAAGACATTTCGGCCATTTTGTCAAATGCCAAAGATGATGGAACAAATGTATAATAATCATTGATGGATGTAGAAGAATAGTGTTCAATGTAAATGTTATCTTTCCATTTATCTGAGACATATACATTTGCCATGATTTTCAGCATTTGCAGATGCGTATTGACCCACTCTTTTGTATTTTTATAATTTTCAAAATGATAATATTCCTCGGCCATATGTTCAAAATACTGCAGTACCGCATCAGAGAACAACTCTTCATCCAACTGTGTGATTTTTATATTGCCATTTCTGATTTCATTTACAAAACTATGTGCTAATTTTTTATCACCTCCGATGTATGAACATTGGCTAAATATCCAATTTTTGGTTTTGATTGAATCTGCACTGTCTGGTCTTATACATGATACGAAAAATAGTGCAACGAATGCTATTAGCATTGAATTAATAAATTTATTATTCATTTTTAGAAAATTTATCATTTTATCTATTATTTAGATCGTTTTTCAATTATAAACGACGATTGTTCAATCTCTTATTGGTTGCATTTAGTTGCAGTTGTTTTTACTTTCGTTTGGCTTTATTTCTCTGTTCCTCCAATGCCTGTTGTTCGGCTTCAAGTTCTTTCTGCTTCTGCTTTTGAGCACGCAATACCTGTTCATGTCGCATTGTCTCATTTTCTTCCTGCAAATCTGACATTAACTTAGTAAATTCTTTTTCCGGCATATATTTTAAATCCTTGCAAAAGGATTTAAAATCTGACAGTTTAATATCTATCTGTATGTGATCTTCGACATTACGTTGCGACTTGAAATAACGATTTTCCTCAAATACCATATTGGGGGAAGCTATATTCCCTATTTGTTGTAATATTAAGTAGATTTCACCATGTTTGTCAAGCAGCACATCTACACACTTCCAGGTTTCCTGTATAAGATCAGAATTCATATTGGCAAGTGTCGGTATTTGTGATAATCTGTATAGTTTAAGTCCAATATATTTTTGTTGTAATTTTACAAAAGCACCTACTAATATAATAGAATTATTAGGATTATATGAAGGATATATACTTAATCCAGTAGTATAGACCGTATCACCATTTTTTTCATTTCTCAAAATAAAATATGGTATACTGTCCATTTTTTGCTCGTTGCCTAAATCTATTCTCAATTTATACGAGGCTGCATCTGTTCCCATTTCAGACAGATAATATCCATATTTTACATCATCTTCAAAAGATTCTGGATAATAGTATTTAACAGTGTTTGTTATATTTTGTAATAGGCCAAAGCGCACTTCTTCTCCTTCTTTGTATTCTTCACCGGCAAAATAAGCACTTCTGTCTGATGGTTCAAGTTCTTTCTTCAACTCCTCAATTTTCTTTTTACATATTTCAATAGCATCTGGTATTTCCTTTCTTTCGCGTATACTGGCAGCACCTGTAATTGAGAACAAGTTTTTTACACCACTTAATTCGGTTTTCCTTTTTTCCAGTCTTGCGATTTCCTTTTCTTGTTCCTCAATCTCAAACTCTACTAGCATCTTCTCATTTTCACCAATGGGCAAACGGTAAACTCCTTTTATGGTGTTATGCTCCCTGAATTTCTCACTATCAGCACTGATTACATCGATTATGGTGTAATACTGTTCTTTGCTGGAATCGTAAGTGACCCTTTCTAGTATGTTGTTTTTAGTGTTGTAATCAAGTTCTACAACATTATTTCTGGACACGTGGTCAATACCGCACCTCATATCTGACACTTTTCCGTAGAGATACGTTTTACCTTTGATCTTAAATGGAGCATTACCCACATGCTCTATTGTAACATCATTTTTTCTGTCTGAGAAGAAATAAACATTGTCGTTTCCCGTGTAATAAATTTTCTGCCCAATAAATTTTTTATAGGCCTCTAGCGAAGAATAACGCGGGATATTCATATAAGATGAATCGTACGGTGCAAACATTATTTTCATAATGTTTATATCTGATGGCCAATTAGGTTTATAAATTGGGGATAGTTCTTTTATTTCTGCTTCTTTCTGTGCTAATGTTTTGATTTGAGCCATTGAAAATAGCGGATGTAATAACAGAATAAACAATGTTATATATTGTAATATATTCATAATAAATAATTTATCAATTTCTAAATGAATCAATGAAATGGAAGCAACTTTCTAATAACATTTGATTTCGACTTTTTCTCCGCTGTAATCAATGAGATATCTGACATGTGGCGATGTCGAAAACTCAATTTCATACACATGATCAGATTTTTCATTGAAGTGGGTTATATGGATATCTTCTAAATATTGTCGCATATTCATCTCAAATAATTCAAGCCACTCAGGATTATATTTCTTATCTAAAAAATGAGAGACAATTATGTTACCGTATTCCGCTTCAGTAAGGTCTGCATCGGACTCGAACGGATTACCATCACTTACTGCACAAAAATCAGGCAACAGACTAAATAGAGGGGATACATTGTCTTTACTATTGAAATAAGTTTTCAGTCTTTTGTAGGTTTTTCTATCAATATTTTGTAAACGCTTATATGTAACAGTATCTGGATTTTCAGAGCTACAAAGTTGTTCTTCTTCAGGTAGTTGACTCCAATCAAAAAGTCTATCGCCAGTATAGGCTTTTTCTATTATTTCACTCATTCTGTCACAAAAGCGTACGATACCTGCATAACAATTGTAATCATGTATAAGCCGCTTTTCCAGTTCCTTATCTATACCAAATGACAACTCTCTTTCAGACTTTGCCTCTGTGTCATATCCGCTGTTGTAATCATAGTCATAAGTCCCACTACTTTCCTCATTGTTCCTATCAACACATAATGCTATAACTAGAGCTGCAACAATAGTGAGCATTACGCCGCCTACACTATACCATAATATTCTACTTGTCATAGTTGGTTTATTTACTTCATCATTCGATTTCTCTGTCTGCTCAACAGCACGCATCATGGCTTTCAGACTTAGAGAAAGACAAATGATGATACCCACAATTGCAACACAAGAAAATATGAGAAGCATTAAAAGTATTGTCTCTTCACTAACCATAATAAACCCAAGACATACAATTATAATACAACCTATTACAAAAGCAATTGTTGTCCACACAGAGGCCAATCCCCATTTACCTACGAGATAAAGATTTCCTTTGAAACGGTGGCGTAGTCTTGTCCACATCACAATGAACATTATATAGTACATCAAGCCGGAGATTCCATGGAGTGCTATTATCAGATTACCTAAAATATTGTAATTTTCAATCTCCAGTGCATAGAGTTCTGTACTGTTTACTATTAGCGAAGTCAAACAATACACTATTGCAGTTACCGTGAAGAACAGCATTGACAGCAAAGGCCTTCCCGACATATTATGTACAGCCTGCAAAAATGCAGACACAACGAAAAGAATAATTATCTCACCTACAAAGTAGCTTAATGCGCCCCCCAACCACATCTTTTTCGCTTCATCAATTGAGGCTACAATGTCAGTAATAATGCCTATCAATATACAGATTACGGCCACTATCGTGAGCCATGGCATATATTTCCGCATGGGTGATTTTACTTTTTCGATACTGATATTTTCCATAAAAATGATTATTTGATTAATGAACTGATTTTGTGATGAAAAAGAGTATGGAGAATATTGTTTGGATAACAAAAACTACAGCAAACAATGCTGACAAGGCGTAGAGTTTTGCTATTCGATCTAATTTCTTAATACTTTGTTTATCTGTGCAGTTGTACTCTTTGATAAACTCATAAGGGTTAGCTTCCACTATTTTTCTTGCTTTGGAATAAATCCAGCTAAAGATAACCAACCATAACACTAGACCGGTAAAAATCTTTCCAGACATAATGCCTAAGATAAGAGAGAGTGAAAAGCCCAAAATTAAAATATAAGGCGTTTGTTTTATTCGCCGAACTTTTTTAATGTTCTCCATAATTATAAGTATTATTTGTTTCTACTATTTAGTATTATTTATTCTATTTGTACTCTAAAACAAAAGATCTTTTATATCAACCTATTTATTGTCATTTTAGTAAACATATTCAGATACAAAATGAGCTGAGAATATATTTGTGTCTGCGTCTTTCTTAGAAAGAGGGAGATTTCAGGCTATAAGGCTGATTTGTTGATAATTATATATATAATTGCTAAACAATAGTTGAAATTCAATGACTTCCGGATGAAAATCCAACGGCCGGAATTGCAGGATTTTCAATAAAATGTATAACTTTGCTCAAGAGTGAGTCCCTCTTTCTAAGAAATGAATGCTTTTGCTAAACGTTCTCTAGTCCTACAGACCTTTCAGAATTTGTGCGTTGGCTTTGTCCACTACGGAATTGTCCAATGAGGCCAGATAAATGTGTGTGGTCGCCTCGGAATCATGTCCCATTCCTTCACTGATAACCGAAATCGGAATGTTCTTGCCTTTGGCTGCGCTTGCCCATGAATGACGGGCACAGTACATGCTAAGAGGAACGGATATATCGGCCAGTCTGGCTATTTCTTTCAGGTTCCGATTTATTCCGGACATGACATTCCTGTAATGTTTGTGCGTATCCTTAAAAGGATATTTTAATACCGGCAAAAGATAAGGACTGAGGCTGTCTTCCGGTTTTTTGCCGACAATCTCTTGCATACATTTTTCCCACTTGATGACCAGCTGCTGCCCGGTCTTTCGTCTGCGATACGATAAGAATCCGTTCTGAAGATCTTTCTTTTTCAGGTGAGCCATATCAATGAACGACATGCCACGGGTATAGAAACTGAACAGGAACATGTCCCTTGCAAATTCCAGATTAGGCTGTAAGGATAGATCCAGATTCTTCATACGCTTGATGGCGGATAAGGGAACGGCACGCTTGACGGTCTTGTCCACTCCCGTATAGACATGCCTGAAAGGATTGCGCTGTTCCATCAGTTCCTTTTCCAAGGCACGGTTATATACTGCCCGAAGAATACGCATGTAGAACGAACTGGTATTCCGTACGGCACCTTTTCCATGAAGATAGGCTTCATAAAGCTGCATCAGGTCCGAATCGATTTCGGACAGCAGAACATCCCTGTCCCCTCTGAACTGCATGAAACTTTTCAGAGTACAGGAATAATTTTCAGCAGTGCGTATCTTGCCCATCTGTTTTAGACGGGCTATGATGCCTTGCATGAAGTTGAAAAACGACTGTCTCCCTGTATTGCTTTGAAAAGAAGCGACAATATCATCTGCTGTATATCCGGCTTTCCGGTTATCCAGTTGTCGGATAATCATGTCCAGCCGCTTCAAGTCCCACTCCATGCGTTCCTGCAAGGAAAGGAGCAGATTACTTCGTTCTGAACTACCGGCAATGATACAGCTTCCAGCTTCGTTCCATTCGTTAGTAAATATCCGGTAATCCGTCTTTAACTGACGGATTACACGGTTCTGGATAATCTGATAATAGATGGTACCTTCCTTACCCTCTATGGTGGAAGGTCTGAATTTCACTTTCACACTGGCCATATCAATCTGATTTAGATTCTACCTGTAACTTAAGTTTCTCCTGCATCAGGCTGTCGGAAACCGCTTTTAGCTCGTTCTCGTACCCGTCGGCCTGTTTTCTGATCCATTCGATGGCCTTCTCGTCACGATGAATGTCGAAGACCTTGTTCAACCAGAGAATATCTTCCGGAGTACACCCGCTCCAAGAACGGATGGCACGGAACTTCAGGGCGTCGTCTGCATATTGCCGGTTGGACTGCCAAAGTCTGATATTTCCCCATAAGGACAGGCTGCATACCACGCCCATTCCGACCAAAAGAGAAAATACTCTGCTTGACCTGAGGTCAAAACTATGCCGGTGAATATGCCTTACGCATGTCGGGATCACTTCTTCTGCCTGTCTGCCAGTTGGTGTTCCGGTCTTCTGTTCCAGCTTCCCGTTTATCATCTCAATCTTGTTCTTGATTTCTTCAAACAAAACATATACATTGTCTTTTTCCATACTTTACCATCTTATTTTACGTTGTTTTTTCTTTTTCTTCTTTCTCAAATAATTGTCCGGATAACCTTCTGGTTGTTCCGTTTGCGGGTTCGGTGTGAACAGACCTAAAGAACCGCTGTATAATTCATAGCCATGCGGTTCCTGTTGATATGCCGGTTCACTCTGAACAGCTACCTGTCTTTCTGTTTCCGAATATGACGGTGTCTTTAACGCGGCATCTATCTTGGAATAGCTGAACTGTCTGTCAATCTTGGAACCGCTGAAGGAATAGCCGTTCATGATGAACACGACACCCTGTACTTCATCGGATTTTCCCTTGTATTTGAATCGTACATCCACTCCCTTTTCGCTTAATCCGGCAATCAGTTCCTTCCAGTTTCCGGCTTTTCTGACTTCCGTTTTAAGCAGATTGTAAAGTTCATATTTTGTCTTGTCCGGTTCTCTTAAACGTTCAGTCTTGACATGATCCTTGCCTTTGGCCATGTGAAGACCATATTTCAAGGTCAGTTCCTTGCAGATGCGTGCACTCCGCAACCGCTCGTTTTTGTCGGATATGGTCCTGCCGTCATTATCTATCCGGTTGTAGGCAATATGTATATGGGGATGCTCCTTGTCGAAATGTCTGGCTATAAAGAACTGTGTGTTCCTTATGCCCATCCGTTCCATGTATTCCAAAGCTATTTCTGCCATAATCCGGCTGGTCAGCCTGCTTTCATCCTCTCTGGAAAATCCCAGTGCAATGTGTCCGACCGGTCTGGATACTTTTGGATTCATGCCGGCCTGTGCTTCGAAAGCCTTTGTTATTGTAGCAACATCCTCAATGAACAAGCCGGCATGTGCGATAATCCTGGCATCCTTTTTACTGTCAATGATATAATCGGTAACCTCACGGAATCCGCTTCCCTTTACAATCTTCGCAATCATAGCAGGATGTGGTTCAGCAGTTCTTCGATTCTTGCCACCTGTACACGGCATTCCAACTTTGCCGTATCGAATCCTCCGGCATTTGCCTTATGAGCCAGCTGGTTCAGATTGTTCGCCATACCGCATAGCTTACGGATATAGTCGGAATGTTCTGCTGTAAGTCTTTGCCGTACATATCCTTTACGGAAACATTCCCTCAGGTATTCGCTAGCCGATATGCCTGCGCTTCTTGCCCTGCTTTTCAGTGTATAGTAATCCGGTGTCGCCAGTTTCACGGTAACACGGTATTTCAGTTTGTCGGTCGTACTCTTGGGAGGACGGCCGCCCTTGTTGTTTCGTTCTGTATTCTGTTTCTTTTCCATCTGTTGACTATTGTATAAAATGAATGTACTGATTAGACCAGCGGGATGAACCTCTCACTGCCTCTTGTAGTGGGAGCAAGCGGTTTCGGTCTGCCCGAAACACAAACTTGCCCCACTAAAAACCAGAATCCCGCTATTTTGAGCATCTCTGAATATGCTCCTTATAAATCCGGGAGAAATAATACCGTTGTCGGTATCATCTTATGGAGGGGACAGGCCTGTTTTTCCGTTTCTGTTCATCATGTATTTTCTCATTTTGTTTGCCATGTTCCGATATATCTCGGAATGAATTGTCTGGCAAAAAAAGAATATAAGTTTCCAATAGTCAAACAGTTGGTCGGGATGTGGCAACAATGTGGCCTGTTGCAGTTTGTATGCAGGGCAATCGGTGTGGAATGCGGTATTTTTCCTGTTTGATGAAACAATGAACCGGGGATTCAAACAGTTACTGTTCTATTGACTTGAATATTTACTGACTTAATGTCGTATTGTCGTACTGTTGTAAACATTCATGTTTGTGAATTATTGAAGGAACACTTCTTTGCTTCTTTATCTAATCAATGGCTTGGAAAAGTGATGAAGTAAGGTTACATGGAAATAAAACATTCCTTATCCATTGCTATGGACCTTTATTGAATCAGGTTCATAGATATTTTATTCTGTAAATCGTTATTGGATGGAGTCCCTGAATATAGGGATATTTGAAGAAAAGGATATGAAAGTGGCCTCATAACTAGGATAATCAGCGCCACATGCTGCCAGTTAGGCGGAAACCATTGCCTTTCAGAATATATGGCTTTTCTTTGTCGCAAACAACGAAAAAAGAATAAACATCAATCAACAAAAAAGGAAACGATATGGAATTTGTAGGAATAGAAAAACAACTGTTTGAGGAATTGATGCGTAAGTTTGAATACTTTGAGCATCGGGTCATGGAAATTTGCAACCGGGAGAACGACAGGACGCTGCACAAGTGGATGGACAATCAGGACGTGTGCCGGTATCTGAACATCTCGCCCCGCACCTTGCAGACACTCCGTGATAACGGTACCCTGCCTTTTTCTCAAATCAATCACAAGATATTCTATAAGCCGGAAGATGTGCAGGGTATCGTCAAGAAAGTTGAGGACAGAAGAAAAGAGGCTCTTTACAGAGGTCGTAACATATAACAGTTAAACAATAACCATTAAATCCATAATAACATGAGTGAACTGAGAACAGACAGCAGAGAATGGGTACACCGTATCATGGGAAGTCTTGACCGTATGCTGGTCGGGATTGAGAATCTGGCGGTCGGAAACCGTCCCGTGCTGGGCGGCGAACGCTATCTGACCGACAAGGAAGTGTCGGCACAGTTGAAACTGAGCAGACGTACGCTTCAGGATTATCGTAATGAAGGGAGAATATCCTATTACCAGTTAGGCGGTAAAATCCTTTACCGGGAGAGTGATATTGAGAAAATGCTTCAGGAGAATTATCGGGAAGCATATATGAGTAGTAAATAAAAGATAAGCATAAAGGCTGTGTGCCGGTTTGGATGAACCGATGTCACACAGCCTTTATGCTTGTATGATGAACAATTAGACATCTTCAGGCAAGCGGTTTATTAACCGCATAATTTGCGTCTTATTATCCGCATGAAACACTGAAATCAATATTTATCAGCATTTTAGATATGATTTATGATTACCATTCATCATGCAGATAACCATTGACTTTTCAGATTGGAACAGTCTGCTTATTATATACTCACGTAATTGTTGGGCCGGATAAGTATTAATCTGAAAGGCAAGCGCAAATATCATTTCCAGGTTATAGACTACCTGATACCCCTCTTTTAACGGAATACGTTGTTCTGCGGTGAATGGTTGCAATATCCCAAGTTTATATATTCTTCTTTTCGCTGCTCGTAAAGTCGGTGCAACCACATTGAACAAGCCGACGAGTTCGGCTTCGTCCATACGAATCTTATCAGGATGGACAGTAGGAATAACAATCTTGCCGTCTTCTGTTATATGGATAATTTCTCTTTTCATAAGCTACAAGCAATTTGAAAGTACATCCCTTACATTATTCATATCTTTCAGAATGGAACTGTCGAGTACCCTTGCATAGTGCTGCGTCATCTTGATATTGGAGTGACCGAGCATTTTGGCTACATTCTCAATGCTTACCCCATTGGCTAAACAAACAGATGTGGCGTACGAGTGGCGGGCGGTGTGTGTAGTCAGGTTCTTCTTTATCAGGCATAGGTCGGCAATCTCTTTCAGGTAGCTGTTCATCTTCTGATTGCAGGGGACAGGCAGCAATACTCCTTTCTTTTTGCAGGAAGGATAATCCGCATATTTCCTCAAGATTTCCAAAGGAATATCCAACAGCGGGATATTACACATGTTCTTTGTTTTCTGACGTGGCTTCCTGATCCACAGGTTTCCGTTGTTGTCTTTTACGATATGCTCAGGGGAAAGCTGTTGTACGTCAATGAAAGCCAGACCGGTAAAGGCAGCGAAAATAAAAACATCACGGACTACGGTGATTCGCTCCAGAGGAAATTCCTTGTGGTAAATAGTCAACAGTTCATTCATAGTAAGAAACTCACGGATTACTTCTTTTTCGTGGAACTTGATACCGATAAATGGGTCTTTGGCTATCCATTCATTGGCCAGTGCCAGATTGGTAATTTTCTTCAGACATTTCATATAACGGATGACGGTATTTTGCTGACATTCCTTTTCTGTTTTCAGATAAAATTCAAAGGCACGTACCAGCTCACCGTTGACTTCCGCCAGCGGCAGATCATCCTTTCCGTATTTCTGTCTGATAAGTTCGGCAAGATAGCGTTTGCAGCTTTCATAACGGCGAACGGTAATCAGGGCGTAGTCTTTACCGACCAGGGCACGGCATTGGTCATTGTGCTCCTGCATGGTACCGATGAGAGTGCGGACTGCTTCCGGTTTTTTGTCCTGTCCGAAAAATATTTCCTGTAACAGACGTGCCGTTATAGCCTGGTTCTGTTCTTCCAGCTCACAAAAAATCTGATGTAACTTGATTCTCGCATTTTCGATGTAGGCATTCAGATCGCATGATTTGCGACTTTTGCCTCTGGCGGATTCCTTTGCCTGACTCCAGAGAGACGGGGCAATGCTTTTGCGGATGTTGTTTTCAGCTCGCGTACCATCTACAGTGATACGCATACACACGGATGCTTCTCCGTTTTTCAGCAGCTTGGTCTTCTTCAAGAAGAAAAGCACATTGAATGAACTTCTTTTCATTTTTCCTACAGTTTTTAGTTTGGACAAAAGTAGGAAACCGACCACGTTTTCTTGATACGCAAAACATTGCAAATCAGTGAGAAATACTCTAATTCGGTGGAGATTTTTACTCCACCTTTTATCTCCACCTTTTGCTCCACCTCGAACGGTAATATTTTGCCGTTTTTTGCGTGCCGGGGGAAAACAAAAAATCCCGATTTCGCTTGGAAATCAGGATTTTACTATCTTTTGCTTTTCTTCAAAGTGGTGCCACCAGGAATCGAACCTTTTGCTTCGGTT
>ERZ791901.177-NODE-177-length-56412-cov-4.065475_pt1 | contig 56412 bp, 49 predicted proteins | sample MGYA00510150_ERZ791901 | MGnify/ENA primary metagenome ERZ791901 (study PRJEB30046, sample SAMN00792058) | human gut metagenome | study: EMG produced TPA metagenomics assembly of the A metagenome-wide association study of gut microbiota in type 2...
TTTGCCATCTCCATTTATGGCATTTGCCATCGGTTTGCCATCTTCATTTATGGCATTTGCTATCAGTTTGCCATCCTCATTTATGGCATTTGCCATTGTTTTGCCATCTCCATTTATGGCATTTGCCATCGGTTTGCCATCTTCATTTATGGCATTTGCTATCAGTTTGCCATCCTCATTTATGGCATTTGCCATTGTTTTGCCATCTCCATTTATGGCACTTGCCATCGATTTGCCATCTCCATTTATGGCATTTGCCATCGGTTTGCCATCTTCATTTATGGCATTTGCTATCAGTTTGCCATCCTCATTTATGGCACTTGCTATTGATTTGTCATCTGAATTACCCCAACGACTACCTGCCCCTTTTTTGCCCGAACTCGACCTTTTCTTAGATAAACAATCCTTTTCTAACTGCTTGTGTTTTAGTTCTTCCAAGAGGTTGTCATAAAGTTCGTTGGTCCAATACGGATCATTCCAAACAAAGAATCGTCCTAAGACTTCTTTAATTGCTTCTCGCTCTTCTTCGTTGACGGCCGGACATAGTCCTTTAATATCCAGTTTGTCCAGCGGGGCCTGCTTAATAAGGTAACCGGTACGCAAGACAAATAAGATGCCTCTGTGCATTATTGGTAACGGCAAAAAGTCTCTTAAAAATTCTTCTTGACTAATTGGACTAATTCCCTGTTCAGGAGAATTCTTTTTAGCTGCGGACATTATTGGTTCTCCTTTCCGGGAAAAGTCTCTTTTGCGCAATTTCTTAACATGGCGGAAGGTTGATACAAACCATTCCCATCCTCATTGAAGTACCATCCGAGAACACGTTCCAGTTCTTCTGTTGTACTTAAGTTTTCGTCCACGCTTATCTGAGACAGGGCTTGCCCGAACGAAAACGGACCGCCAAACAGAAAATACAAATTCACTAATCGAGAGAGAATTCCGCTTTGGACCAGCGTGAGATCCAGATGAATTGAAGAACTCTCCAAGGGATCAATTATGTAAGGTCTAATCATTCGTTAATACCTTTTTAAAGAAAGATTTTCTTCACAAAGATAATAAGTAATTCTTTCCAAGAATAGTAAAGGATTACTTGACAAATTGCAAGCTATCTCATTAGAATGAAGTATCCTTATTGTTTTGCTGGTTCGAGACTTGCTATGTACAAATATTTTGCTTTTACATTAATGCTTTTCTCTTTGTCGTTATCTTCGGGAAATACTTCAGCCGCAACGCTCGAAGACATTGAACAATTTAATAAAGATCAATTTATGGATTATGTTCGCCTGCTGGACAATGTCGAAGCCAACCAGGAAAACTGTCACCTTTGGCGATTAGAAAAAGAACTGATGCACAAAAGAACACAACTTAGCATTCACAAACAGCTCTCTAGCACGGAGAGGCGGCTGGCCTCAGAAAAAATAAGAAATTTTCGCGATCGATGCAATCGATTCAGGGAAACTCAACGGAAGAATTACAAATAAGAAGCTACGAAATATACAAATTTTTTAGTTTGACAGCGTCTAATCATAGAGAGGGTCGGTAGTTACCGTGAAAGATGCGAAAATTTCTGGATAAGCTGCCATGAGGTAAGAAGAAATAAAACTTAATTAGGGGTTCTTTATGTACAAATATTTTGCTTTTACATTAATGCTTTTCTCTTTGTCGTTATCTTCCGGAAATGCTTCAGCTACAACGCCCGAAGACATTGAAAAATTTAATAAAGATCAATTCATGGAGTACGTCCGCCAGCTAGATAACGTTGAAACTAATAAAGAAAATTGCGACGTACGTCATGGGGTAGAAAGAAAGTTATTTTTGAAGAGAGTTCAGTATAAAAAGCAACTCTCTGACCCAGAGCAGGTTTTTATCATAAAAAAGGTAGGAGATTATCGCAAAAGATGCGTAGCGAAGAAGCTTTGGTAGATTCTAAAAATGGACACTCAGGGTTAACCAAAGAATAAAAAGCGATAAAGTAGCTAGGAGGAGTTTAATTATCAAATACCCCCCTATGGGTTTTCCGCATTGTGAAACTCCTTCTAAGTTCCTTCAATACACCAAGTATTTCAATTTCTTTCGTTAAATTAGAAATCGTTGGATAATCCGGATTCAGCGGTTTGAGATTAATAATTATTTTATTGTCAATCGCCTGCTCGGTATACTTTCGGAAAAGGATTTTCCCATCATACTCTGCCAAAACAAAACAACCTGGTTGAGCGAGTTCTTTACTCTCGAACAACAATAAATCCCCAGAAAAAAACTCTGGCGTCATAGATTGATCTAGCAAAGCCCAAGCAAACGCGCCCTCAGTTAAAACAAGTGAAGAAGTAATAGAGTTTTTCTCAGAACGCTGATTTTCTGGAATAGTCGTATGGCTAAGTAAATAATCATCAGAAAGGATTGGAAGTTTTGTCTGAGATCCGCCTCCTTCTGTTTCTCTAACTTTGCTACTAAGTGCATTTGCAGATTGGGCCAACAAGGCTAGGGAGGGAGATATTTCTTCCAACTTGCAACCTAAACCTTTTGCGAACTTAACGACAACAGCCAAATTCAAAGGAGCTTTCCCAAGCAGGTACTGCGAGACCATGGCTCCAGAGCCGATCCCATAACGCTTGCCAAACTCCCTTTGGGAGAGCTTATGCCTCTCATTCCACAATAATTTCAACCGTTCACTATCTTTCATATTTGATGAGTTTAGGTATAATTATGTAAAGAATTTCTTTATTTTTAAGTGAAGAATAACTTATGAATAGGAACCAGAGTCTTTTAGTTGCTATTGGAATAATTGGTTCAGGAGCTAAGCTAGCAAAGCTTCTAGGTGTTTCCCGGGCCGCTATAAGTTGCGCAGTCTGTGGTCGTATGCCCGTCCCCAAATCTTGGTGTCCTGTTATTGAGCTGGAGACCAAAGGTCAGGTTAAGTGCGAAGACTTATTGCCGGGTATCGATTGGTCCATTTTTAGAAATTTGCCTAAGACCAAAGAAACACATCCGGAAGGAGGAAATTGTGTCGCCTAATCCTTCTTACATTTCCATTGCAACCACGGCTAAGAGATTGAACAAATCCATCCGAACCATTTGGCGATGGACAAATCAAAAGAAAGCAGAAGGTTTTCCGCAGCCGATCAAACTCTCTGCCGGAACAACAGTGCTGGACTTTGAAGAATTGCTGCGTTGGGAAGAAAAAAAGAAAACAAGCACTCTCGTGTAATTATTTTTCAAAAAACTTCCCCCGCATAACTAACTAAAAACCCAAGAGAGAACCATGGAACACTTCAGCAGCGCATTCTATTTAACGATACTCGGCTTAGCCTGTATCGCCGCTGCGCCTTTGTTTTTGTTCCAAAAGCATGAGTCTGTTTTTTGTGCAGCTCCTCTCTTGTTATTGCTCGGACTCTCGATCCTAATTATCGGACTGGCAGGGCTGAAGGGAGTATCGCTATGAGAACCTTCTTTGAAAGCATTGAAGGAAAAATGAGAAATGAACTGGCTTCTTCTATCGACTATAGGATGCTCTCTGTTTGTTTTATTCACCTCTTCCGGAACAGAAAAATCGTCCATAAGGAAAACCTTATTGGGAATCTTTCTCTTCCCGTCAGCCTCATTTTGTTTGATGTTGAAAAACCAAGACCGACTTCTTTCCTTGCTGGAAGGGTCGATACCCTGCGGGTTTTACGAAACACTGAAAGCTCACTACGCTCCCGAGTTCATAATTTTTCTCTACGGAAGCATCTCTTTGGCAAGTATTTATTTTTGTCTCGATCTCAGTCTTGCGCGGGACTGGTCTTCAAGAAGATGGAATCTCTTTTTTGTTCTGATGACCCTGACTTTTATCCTTCTTTCCCTTCTTCTAAAGGTTTTCGACTCAGGATTAAATCTGTTTTGCTCCGTCTGATTTCTTTCGTCTCCCATTTCAGCTACGACAAAGGCAGAAAACAAAGCACACAAAGCAGACATTGCAGTACAGAGAAAATTTACCGCAGCTGGGAATTCTGTCCAGACGAAAAACAGACAAAAGAAGACAAGACCTGCGCCTATCAGCAACCTTTTTACCAATGTTGTTTTCATTTAGATTTTCTCCGAGGGTTGGATAGAAAGTTATCTTTGCAAACTAAATTTTATTCTTATCCTCGGAGACCCCTTTTCCTCGGGGCTTTAGGGAAAGCTAGGGCCCTTTTAGCGCCGCGTGCGTGTCTGAAAACTATGCTGCTGCAAGCATTTACTTCGATGTTTATTGCTTGGTCTCAGTATTTGTGCATAGCAAAATTCTCTTCCCATTTGTTCAGAACACGGTCTGGCCGGATCGGCCAGCGGCGCTGTTTCTTATTCCTAAGGGCCGCGGACTGCCAAAAAATGATTGGAGAAAATGGAGGAACTAAATGTTAGCGTTCTTTTATTTGATGGGTGCCGGCTTTTCATCATTTTTTCTATTACTGGTGGTGATTAATTCGGTCAATTCTTCCGATTCGTTTTTAGATAATTTCGTAATAACCTGCAAATTCTTTTTTTCCATATCGTTCGTTACTGGGCTCATCTGCACTTTCTATTTCTGTGTTCGCGGCTTCCTTACTGCGATAGGTATAGGAGGCTAGATATGGATTGGCTTTATTACTTGCTCGGAGCTTTTGCGCCACTAGCCATAGCTTTCTTCTTATGGTCGATAGGAAGAGACTATCTAATCGAATCATTTTTAAAAGCATGGGCTCTTATCTGCTTTATTGCTCTTGTTGTTTTAGCTCTGAAAGAACCTTGTGAACCTCTGACAACTGAAACTCCTGCAAAGAAAAATAACAGCGAAAGTTCATGCTGGTTTCAGCTTGAACAAAAACATCTATCCGGCCCACTTTTTGGGTTTCCCACCTATCGGGTAGGTAATCCACTACAAATTGCCAAGCAGGAGAATGAGCTATGAGAGTTTTATTCAGTTCTATCCGCTTGACAATTTCACCGGTGTTTGAAAGGAACCTTCCTGAGATACTTGTAATGGACAGCACAATGACCTGTTCGTCTTTGGCTGACATGGATAAAAGAACTTTTCGGTGCCATTTTCCGATATTTTTATCAGCCATTGCAGAGACTCTAAACATATTTCTGCGAATTTCATATCCGCCTTTAAAACTATTAAAAAATAGTGTAACCAATGCAGCAATACCACCGACAGAAATAACGGTTGAGAGTTCACCCATTTTTTTCCTCCGAGGGTTGATTAGATATTTATTTACGCAAACTAAATTCTATTCTTCCCTTCGGAGACCTCTGTCTATCATGTTTTGAGGGCTCAATAATGAAAACAATCCATCAAATCCCAAAACTTAAAAAACTTTTGACGGCTGCCATTGTCAGCAGCGGTCTTTTTGCAATCGGTTTTCATGCCTTGGCTGAAGACACCGATTACTCAAAAATCCCCGGGATGCCAAAAATCGACATCATGACCGGAAACGATCGTTGGGGATGTGAAGTTCTCCTTTGTCTAGCCAATCCTAACGGCCCTCGTGCTGTTTCTGAATGCAAGCCTCCAATTGACAAATTATTTGATTGCTTGTCGTGGCGTCATCCTTGTAAATTCCCGAGCTGTCCGATGGCCGGAGACGGCAACTATGCGAAGCAGCTTTCAGACGGATTTGATCCTTGCTCATTGCAAGGCATGGAAGACGCTCCTCAAGGGTGGATTGTCGAAGGCAACATTAACGACAGCAATCAGTTCAAGACCGACCGGCGTCAAAACAAACTGCTGAGGAAAAACAACGCTGATTACAACTGGGGCGGAGAACATTGGTTCAAGGCCACCGAAGACTCAGCCGGTCATTGGGGTGGGACTAAGGCGTGCGTAAGAGGATACCAAGGCACGGCCTATGAAGCTTACAGCTGCTATGACAGTTCCGGAGACAGTTCATACAGCACAACTTGTTACCGGCCGGTGAAAGTTTACGAGGAAGTTGTTTGGCAGCAATACCAGTCCAGACGAGCGATTGACGTTTTCATCAACGGCAAAAATTGGACTCGCGTGCATTGGTAGAAGGCCTGATTAGAAGGAATGAGCATGATTGAAATTACAGCTTCAGATATTTTTTGGATCGGCGCGATGGACAAGATCTCCTTTGGTCTATCGTTTATGGGATTTGTTACAGTCCTTTTAATCTACTGTTCGCGTAATTGCGACTCTGTAGGCCTGACATTGTTCTTACTCTTTTGTGGCTTAGCTTTTTTTACAGCTTACATTTTTACTCCAAGCTCTAAGACTCTGGCAGCAATGAAAGTTCTTCCGGCAATCGTTAACAATCAGCGAATACAAGGCGTCGCCGAAAATGCTTTGGAACTGACAGAACGTTTCCTTAAGCAATATCTGGAAACTCAGCCAGGTAAAACGAATAGGTAAGGAGTTCGTTCTAATGACAGATAATTTAAGCAACGAAGAATACATTCCTATTCTCAACGGTTACTCCTTTGAGTATCGGTTTTCAGAGAAGAAACCGCGTCTGATAAGACTGGGCTTTTACGATTCGAGAGACAAGAGGCTCTACGAGTCCGATGACCTAACCGTCTTTTTCTGCCTGGCATTTTTTGTCAAAAGAACGGAAAAGCTTTTGCCGGAAATTTCGGCTGATTGGTGGCACAAGGCGATGGGGTGTCACTTTCATGCTTGCCCTTACGGATCTCACTGCTGCTAGGGAGAGTCATGATTTTAAACAGTTTTTGCATAATCGTATTATCAGTCGCAATCCTGATGAATAGTTTCACCCAGTCTTGCCATACAAAGTCAATCCGAGCATTAAACGACAAACTGGCAGATTTAAGACTCAGATTTAACAGCAGTCGTGGCAAAGAGGAAGAAATTCACGCAGAGAAAATTAGAAAAGAAAATAAAGACTGGTGTCAAGAAGATTCAAAAATATTCGAACAAAATTATCTTGTGTGCAGCCCTCACGCTTCAAAGCTTTGTTCTTATTTAACAGATACGGAAAAAGGCATCCTCATGTCGGTTATCCGCTGCTGTGTTGATAACAGCTCCGATAATGATGGATATTATTTTAATAACTGCTGTATCTCCAATGAAAGCTACTTCACCGGCTTCTCTTACTGTTATGTTCCTTATTCGGATATGCAAAATGCCCTTAAGGACTTACAAAATAAATATTTTTGGTATGCGAAGAACGGAGAGCCCTGGTTTTTCAGGATATTAGACGGAGCGACTGTCCCATCTGCAATCAGAGGTACGTTCAAAGGTAAATGGAATTTGTTTATTAATCGGTTTAAATCTAATTCCTACATCTGCGACACGATGCATCCGGTTTTTACTCCCGAAGCGCAAGCGATTTTAATGAAGCCGCTTCTGGAAGCTTATCGCTCAGAGCTGGTTAAACACATTGATGATTTTGACCTTTTAAGACTCCGCCCCTCTCATCAAAATGAGGACAAGACAAAGGAGGAACAATAATGCTTAGAAAAGAAGATTTTCCCAAAGAACCGATTGAAATCCTGAAGGACGTTTTGCCCTCCGAAGAGTTCAAAAAACTTGCATCCCTTAATCAGGAACGTCTCCGCTGCATGGCTGAAGCCGACGGATTGATGGGTGAAGTAATTGAAATTGAATCGAAATTATTGGTTCAACTAAATAAGATTCGAAGCATCGAGGCTGAAATCGTTCTTAAAAAAAGCACGGCTAAGATGCAGGAGGCCGATAGGGCCTGCGCCTATGAGCTGTTTAACGACTCCTGCATCCAAGAGTCTGCGGAAGTTAGGGCTTACCAGGCAGGACTTCTTCCTTTACGCAAAGAATATCCGGAGCAATGCCATCCTTCTAATAAGCTGGTTGAAGCATTCAAACAGTATTCTCGAGCCTGCGAGGCATTTTTAGATGAGCCGATACCGAAAGGCAAAAACATTAATGAAGAAGTAACAACCTTCCTTACACAACGGAAATTTGACACTGTCTTTCGACAGGCGGTGAATACAATTATTTCAGATAACTCCAGAGAGACGAGGCTTTTGGAGCAAGAAAAAACCATTGAAGATTGCAAAAACAAGCTTGCGGCTTCCGGCATGCTCCTTAACTACTTTGCTTGCTGCGGCTGCGGAGAAGACATGAGTGAAGCTAGCAGAGTGGCCCTTGCGAATGATATTTCTGAAAAGCTCTTTGTCAACAAGAGCCCGGAAGAAGAATTCTGGAGCCTTTCAGCCAAAGATTTATTTGAGACACTTCTAATGCTTTTAGCTCAAGACTGCGGAAGCAGCAATCCGGTTAAGGAGTTTTACAACCTTCTGGCAATGACCCGGGACATCCAAAAATTTAGCAATAAGTTAGAGCAATTCAGCCAAAGCGATGAAGGGCAACAATTTTCGAAGATTATTCAGCGCTTTCTGAGTAATTCGGAGGCCACCAAGACAGGAATTGTCGCCCATATGAACAATCAATTGCTCGGCTTTATGCGTTTTGATCTAGTTTGAGAGAAGACATGTACAACTTTAAGACTTGGACTGCTCCGGAAAGTTCTCGATCAAGCACTGCAACGTTTTCGCGATCCTTTTCATACCCTTGCATGAGTTCTGGAACTGTAACTTTTACCTTACCAGAAACCATCAATGCAGCCATGAGGGCTAAGATTTTTAGTTCGTTGTACGTAAATGTCGTTTCGTTCATTTTCATGCTCCTAAAGAGTTTGAAGTTAAGTAATTTATCAGTGAGCAGTGTTGATTTTGGCAAAAATATTGCACTGCTCACCAATCATTCTACCCCTCCTTAGGAGCACCAAAAACACCATGTATATCAAAGAGTTAGAGAAATAACAATAAAAAGAGATAGGCAAAATGGAAGATCGCGTAAGAACGATGAGCTGCAATCTCAGCAACCGTTATTTGAATCCCGGTTTTAAAGAGTTGCGCAGCACTATTGCAGATCATCAAGCTCCCTCTTGGGGCCAGATGTATTTTTTGGTTGAGTTGTGCAAAAAAACAATTGAAGAACTGGAGAAAAATCCTCCGGAAGAAAAGGAGTATTACAGCTGCTATATTCTTTGCACCTGCGGACCAAAAGACTTTTTAATAGGCGTTCTTGAGGTCATTGAAGAAACAGAAGAGTACGACTTTTGGCTTCCGCGCATTGTGATGGAATGGGAAGAGAGGGAGCTATTCTTAACCGCTCTTCAGATTATCGGTAAATATCTCGGGCTGATCTCACATAAGGAAATACCAATTGTTAACCGCTCTGAGTACCGTATAACCATTGATCCATACTCATATTCCTCAAATTTCGATCAGCTAGGGCAAGTAGGTTCCAACCTTGTCCGAATCGGTTCTTTTGTTAGAAGTGAAAATCTATACAGTTCGTTGGATATTTTGTCCTCTGTCATCGATGAGCTGGAAACAGAATGCAGACGCTTGACTGGTTTTCTCAACTGGTTCCAACAGTGTATCGGGAACAGCGGGAGCTTCTATAGAGATATAAAGAACTTCCGATTCTTGCAAACAGGCGCCCCGGCAGCTGAGTCCAACAGCGTGAGACTGGCTAACGGGCTTAGAGAATGCGGTTCAAAAATCAAACGTATTAGTCGTGAATTATCAGGCGTCGGACAAGAAGTCAAACGGTTTCAGCTAGAAGACCCGAAAAATTTGGAGATTATCGATGATCTGAATGGGTATTTGGGAGGTCTTAAATATGCGATAAGACAACTGAAAGAGCAACTTTCAGAAAAAGAAGCTAAGAGACCCAGGAAAGAAGAAGAAGCAAAACGTCTAATAATAGAAATCTTTGATGAAGATTTTTTGGATACTGAACCTTTAAAAGATCTTGATCCTAGTCATTTAACTGAAATGTCTCCGGATAAGGAACATTCAGAACAACCCAACAAGGAGAACGGGCAATGAGAATCAACAATCAAGAAATCAAAAACGCGGAAATTTCTGTGGTATCCGAACGGAAAGTCCAAGGACTCAAAGGACTCAAAGCAATTTTTACTTACGAGGCCCGGATAAAGAAAAAAGGTCGGACGTATAAAAAACAGTCTGAAGATTTGGGATTCCTTCAGAACTGGCTGCTCTCTCAATTAGAGGCTGCATAGATATGTAGTCGCAAAGTTTATGTCCGGGACAGCGACCTTCTTCTCAGTAGAAGCTGGTTAATGTTCTTGGCAGGACACATTAACCGTCCCGGACACCCCAATTTTAAGTCCTGCCCCGCAAGGAAAGAGCGGCGAGTGTTTTATCTTTCCAACTGATGTTCATGATGGGTCGCGCAAAAGTCCTGCCAGATTTTTTGATCAAAACACGTTATGAACAAAATATTCAAAAAGGTATTTAACCGCTCCCGAGGCGTATTTGTTGCTGTGTCAGAGGCTGTTAGCTCGGCATCCCAGCAGAACAAAAAGTCCGTTTTAGTCGCGGCAGCAGTTTTAAGTGTCATTGCGTCACCTGCTGTTGCGCTGACAACCATTGACGGGGATGTAGTCGGAAAAGACGCTCGATTCCATTTTCAAGGTCGAGGTCCCTCACTTGCCGATAGTCATACGATCAATGGTAATTTGACTTGGAACTTAGGGCGAGAAGGGGATTTCAGAAGATCTTTCCTTTGTGTTTCTATTGGGGCAGGCTACTTCAGCTCTCTCAGTAACACATTGATTGTGAACGGAAATTTCAATATCAATAACAATTCATGGGTACACATCGCTCATAACGGTGACGAAGGGGGAAATATCTATAGTGCCCTGAATATTTCCAAAGATCTAAACATTTCGAGTGACTCCGAGCTTTCTCTAATCAGTAATGGGGGAAGCGGTAACGACCCAACAATTCACGCAAGTCTTAATGTCGGAGGAACCGTTTACAACTCAGGACGCCTTATTTCCTACGGTGGGACTCAAGCGGGAAGAACATACGGATCGTTCTCAATCAACAACCTAGTAAACAACGGTACATTTGTTTTTGACTCTCCGAACGCCTTAAACGGTACTTTTAATAATATTACGCAAGCCGGTGGCTACTTTCAGCAAGGTGGAACAAATGACTTCCACATTAACGGTACTCTGACAGTCAGCGGAGGAACGGTTGGAAATAATGATGCAATTGTTGTAGGGGCCGATCAAGGTAAGTTTTCCGTCGGTCAAGGTTTGAACTTGGCTGGAGGTGCCGTTGGGAATTTATCTGTCCTCACTCATGTCGGCGGATCAGTTATGGTTTCGGCCGGTTCTTATGGGATCGGGACACTGAATAAGTCCAATGGCACGCTTACAAACAAATCCACACTCACAGTAAGCAACTTTAATCAGTCCAACGGAACGACGACCAACAGCGGAAACTTGACCATTGGAAACGCTAACTTGGGCGGTACTCTGAACAGCACAGGTACTCTCAATCTGACAGGAAACGTCGTTACTCGCGGCAACTTGACCAGTACTGGTAACCTGAATAATCGGGGCAATTGGACAGAAACCAATCGTTATACAATTGCAGCCAACCTTAACAATTCCGGTAGCGTTAATTTTCAGAACGGATTCGAGTTCAGCAATGGACGCTTAACCTCCTCAGGTACTGTCCAAACGAATAATGTCTTTGACGTTTTCGACAGCATTGGAGAAACTGGACAGCAGGACCTCAATTATGTCGGGCTTGGTTCTTCCGTTCCGCAGGAAGTTAAAAAAAGTCTTACAGACTTTTTCCTGAAATATTTACCTGGCAAGCTTGCCCAGAACTTAATCAGTCACGCCTCGTTTACGGGTGGAAAAGTGGTTGTCACCGGAGTGGAACTCACTCAAACACAAGCTGACGATCTGAAAAAGGCATTTAAAGACAAGTTTGGAGGTAATACAGCTCTTGAGTTCCAAGGCACGATAGCGGGCGTTTCACATGATGATAGATTAACCGTCGCAAAAACCAATGAGCTTTATGACAACGTAGAGCACCTGCGCGATGTTATTTTCGTTGATCGCAAACTTGAAGGCGAAAACGGAGCAATCGTTGTCGGAGATTCCGGTTTGCGAAACAACACAGGGTTCACAGGCATCAATGAAGCAACCGGCACGACCATCCAGGACGGAAAAGAGCTAACACTTATCGGCGGCAAATCAGACGGTACAGGTAATCGCTTTACTCTTGCCGAACGTATTATCAGTGCGGTTGGTGACGGAGCAAAGCTCATTCTTGGCAGCTTGGGAATTAAAGACTCTTCTGTCTACCAAGGACAGGCCGAACAGGTTCATCTCTCTGATAAGGGAGAACTTAAGGTTGCCGCCGGCGATTACCTCGTCAAGAACCTTAATTCTTCAGGCGGAAAGACCACTGTCGATAAAAATGCTGTTTTCAACAGCGAAAACGCTACCTTCACAGACAAAGCAGTCTTAGAGAACAATGGAGAAACGGTTCTTGGTACTTTGACAGGTTGGAACGGTGCTGAAGTTCACAACAACAGCAAGCTAACGGTCAACGGTATCACACAATTCGGCGGCAGATTCATCAATAACGCAAACGCCAAATTGGTAGGAACTGCGGACCTGGACGGTACCCTCCAAAACAGTCAGGGTGCTTCTTTAATCGCGAATACCGTAAATGTCAACGGAACACTGCGGAATTTCGGTTACATGGAAGCGCTGGATAATTCAACAGTATTCGGCACTCTTGAAAATCCGGGAGAAATTCGTCTGTTCAATACGGCCATTGGTTCGCGCGGCGAAGGTGACATTGGCACAATCGGCAATACTTACACTCTTAAAGCAACCGGTAAAACTCAAGTTTCCGGTCTGATTGCTAACGCTCAGGGTGCAGTCGCAGAGTTTTCAGGAGATGATGCCGAGCTGTTGATTCTTGATGGCGGTGTAGTTTCCAATAATGGCACGCTCATAGCGGATTCACTAATCGTCAATGACGGCGGCTATTTCATCAATGGAGACAACGCGCAGCAAACGTTCACAGCTTCTCCGTTGCGCCTCAGAGCCGTCGCAAGAGCAGTTGCCAGAGCAACAGAGCAATTAAAGAATCTGACGGTTTCCGAAGGCGGAACAAAGACAAATAACGGATTGGCCTACTACGGTACAGGTACGATTGCGGGTGAATTTATCAATGCTACAGGCGCCGAAGCTTTCGGCGGCGTGTCTGACATTTTCGTTGACGGCAGCGGATTAGGTATTACTAATACCGGCTCGATCAAAAATGCAGGTACATTTACTTTCGGCGGTACTTTGAACAATTCCGGCTCGATTACCGGGGACGGTCTGATAGTGTTCAAACGCGCGGGTCTTGGCAACGATACCTTTACGAATGCCGGACAAATCAAAACCGGAAGCCTTGAGGCTGACAATATTAAATATGTCCAGACGGCAGGCAGTCTTTCGAGTGCTTCGGGTTGGTTCAGCAATTCAACAGTTGATCTGACCGGCGGAACGATTGAGCACACTGTCCTCGGTTCCGGCAACACCTACAATCTTGGCGCGGGCTCCGGTTCCAATGACGCGGCAACATTCACCGTAGGAACACTGGACAGTTCCTCCTATGTTGAAATTCGTCGCGGCGCCACTCTGAGAACCGAGCACATTGCGATGAACGGCAATAAGACAACCAATTTGGTAGGCGGTCGTTTGTCCACAACTTTGGATCAGATCTTTACTGATCTTGATTACAGTACATTAAATCTTGATGCAGTAAATCCTGAAGATAAAGTTGAAGTCAGCAGCAATCCTCAAATCGTCACGGGCATCGGTAACGTTATCGGTTCTGTTGCACAGGGTATCGCTTTTCAATGGGGCACTGTCGCGTTTGACGACGCCTCCTACAGTGCTGCTCTTGCCGGTGATGCAGTTAATAAGCTCGTAGCAATCGGAGATGTTCCTGCGGATCGCCGCGGAGAACTTGAAGTTGCATTTAACGGCAAAGCTGCTGAGAGATTTAATGTAGATCTCGCAAATTCCATTAGAGCCACTGCCGACGGAACTCTAGCCTACGCAACCTTTGCTAATGAAACGCTTTCCAATGAAAGCGCTGCAAATCCGGGCGCAACTTCTTTGGTTATAGGTGTTAATGATCGTACAGCGGTTGTTGTTCCGACTTCCGGTACGCCGAACGTTTTAAACCAGTCAATGGGGTTTATGAACGTAACCGGCGTTTCTGACGGCCTCTATATTAATAGTGGCAGCCACTTCGTTTTGGTTGGTCAGGCCCTGCCCAATCCCAATCTCGCTCCGGTGGAATTAGCAGACGGTGCCGTGTGGGTTGGCGGCAACAAAAACATTGACGGTTCCGTCACTCCTTCCAAACTAACACTTGGTTCTTACGGTTCTGCTTCTGAAACAAAAGGCCATCTTGGTGAGTTAAACATTGGAGTATCCCCTGCGAATCCCGCTCTCGGAGGTGCCGGTGGTCAGGTGATTGTCAAAAATGGCGAGTTCACTGTTGACGTGCTGAACAACGGCTCTGCCGGTTACGGCAATGATAAAGAGGGATTGGTTATCGGCAATGCCGATGACACAGCCACTCTGCTGATTGTCGGCACCTATACGGCTGTTGACGGCAGCGCGATGAGCAATCACGGTATTTTCAAAGCTCAAAATATTGCATCCCGCAACACCAATAATTCGTTTGTTAACTACGGAACCTTTGAGATCGGTACTGCCGACATCAGCGGCTACGTGGAAAACAACGGTCAAGCAGCCTTTAATGAGCTGACACTACGCGAATACGGTTCTGTTAATAAGCAAGGTGCTGAACTGACAGCCGGAAAACTGACTGTTTCCGGTAACGCTCTTGCCGGTGCTTCGGGAACTTACGGCATTCGTGGATCGCTGGAAAATCAGGGCAAACTGTCCGTTACGGATGAGCTAACTGTTGCCGGTGATATGACCAACAGCGGCGAAGTGGACATTGCAAAACTTACCGTTCAAGCCGCAACACCCGTTCAGGATGCAACGGCGGGCAGCTTCATTAATAACGCACTTGCCAAAGTGGATTCAATGCTGACAGAAGCAGGATCTTTTGTCACGAATGCTGCGGATGCTGTCCTGACAATTGCAGGTCTTAAAGGAGCCTCCGAACTTAACGGAACCGTTACCAATGACGGAACTCTCAAAGTTGACGGAACTGCGAGCGTGACGGTTGCTTCCGGTGAACTCAACAACAACGGCACAATGGAAAATACCAATGCGCTGAATGTCACAGGCGGCACGGTTGGCAACAACGGCTCCTTAGCTTTGAACGGTTTGAATATCACCGGCGGTCAGGTACAAAATTCTGCCCAAGCCGATCAGTTCAAAGACTCAGGGACAACTCAGATTGAAATGGCTGACGCCTCCGACGTCGGTATTGCCAATGAAGGGCACCTTGAGCTTTCAAACCTCATGTTACTGAAGGGCATGATTCAGGGCGGTTCCGTCGGTTCTAAGGATGTGACTCTGGCAGATGTCCGGCAGGATGCCTCGATTGAGGCCGAAAAGGTTCAATTAAAAGAACTGAACAATGCCGGTACGGTAAAAGTCATTGAATTTGCCGCTACCAAGACCGAAAATACAGGCACCGTTGAGGCCGGACACCTCGTTTTAGCTGAGAACGACCGCTTCCTTAACCAAGCAGCCGGTTCAGTCAAGGCCGATCAACTGGTTCTTAACGGCGGAGAATTTGTCAATGCCGGTGGAAACACCTCGGATATCGCTCTGACGCAAATCGCGACCGGCGGTCAGTTCACTTCCGATGGAGACAGCAACCTTCAGAAGGTTGTGTCCAACGAGGGAACGATTAACCTTAACAAGGGCAATCTCAATATTGCCGAGCTCGATGCAAAGAACTCCGTCTATAACCAGTTGGGCGGACACTTCAAGGCTGATAAAGGATTCTTTGCAGATTCCACGCTCAACATAAAGGGCGGTATTTTTGATGCTTCCGAAGTTCGCGATTCCGAAGGTAACGTTACCGGTCTCCTCGGCAATAACACCGTTAACATCTCCGGCGGCAATAAGACTCCGGTGATTGATAACGAGGATTCTGCGGAAGTTAAGTCCCACTACAAAGATAATTTAACGCAGGTTATTGCGGGCGTAGTCAACAGCGACACAACGGTCAACATTATGGCGGGCGGCGTCCTCGATGTTGCCAAGATCGAACTTGACGGAAAAGCCGATAGCATCAATCTGAAGGGCGGCGTTCTTCAGACAAGCGCTGATCAGATCTTCGGTTCAGTCACAACTGAGGCAATTCGTATCGACGCAACGGACGCCGAAACAGGCACCGTACAACTTCCGACCACCGTGCTTTCTGCAACTACCGTCGGCGCAGTTAAAGATGAGATCAAATCCGGGCTGAATGTCGAAAGCGGCAACCTCGCCTTGGATGATGATTATTTCAGCGCTTCGCTGATTGTCAGCGTCACCGACAAAATTTCGAATGCATTTGAAAACGCAGCAAACCTGACGATTAATTTCCTTGGTCAGATGACCGCCCCGTTTACTATTACGACGGCAAACGATTTGGAAAAAGAAGGGCTCGATGTCGTTCTGAACCCCGGCATTGTGCTCAACACGACGACTCTGCACAATGAGTTTGCGGATGAGTACAACAAAGACACTGATGCTTCTCAGACGATCAAAGGTTTGATCATTGGTGCCGAGTCCAATGATCCGAATACCAATTCGATCAATATTAGTATGGGATTCAAAGATGTCTCTCATACCGATAAAGTCACAATCGAAGGCGGTAAGGAATTGGTTCTTGTCGGCAATGCCGTCAATGCAATTCCTGAAGGTTCTTTTGGTGATGATGCCAATAAACTGCTGAAGGATTCCGCCGACGGCGGTTCCATTGACGTGAATAACGGTACGTTTACGTTCGGCTCTCACGGCGGTGTTACACCGACAGTCGGATGGATTCTTTCCTCCAATATTGGAGAAAACGGAGCTTTGGAAGCCAAGAACGGCGAATTTGCAGATTGGACTATCGCAAACAACGGTAATGTTCACGTTCACTCCAATGCCATTTTGCACACCAACAGCCTGACCGGCAGCGGTTCGACCGTTAATGAAGGAAAAGTCTCTCTGGACGAAAAAGACGGAAGTCTTCCGGTCTTTGATGTCACCGGAAATTTCCTGAATAAGGGCCAGAACTCCGTCTTGGACGCTTCCAAGGTTGACAAGGTAACGGTATCCGGCACACACGCCAATGAAGGCAAAGCCAATTACAACGATATGCTGATTGCCGAGGGTGGCAGCTCTAATAACAGCGGTACGGAAAAAGGAAACATCCTCACCGTTGAAGGAACTCATACCAACTCCGGTACGTCTACTTGGAACGGTGTCACTGTTGCCGATAAGGGCAAAGGCGAAAACGCAGGCAAGCTCGATGTCGGCACTGTGTTCGATGTGATCGGTGAGTTTGTCAACAAGGGCAAAGACGCTGTTCTTGATGCTACCAAGACAGCCGTGACAACTGTTGCGGGTCTGCTGCGCAACGAAGGAACGGCAAACTATGACGATATGACCGTCGCTTCGGGCGGTACGTCGAACAACTCCGGTTACGAGAAAGGCGACATCCTGACGGTTGCCAACGGCGGTCAGCACACCAACAGCGGGACGTCGATTTGGAACAATGTCACGGTTCAAACCGGAGCAACTTCAACTGTTGATGTAGGCGGCAAGGAAACAATCAACGATACCTATGACATTGCGGGCAAACGAACCAACAAAGGCGAAGTTGACGCAACGAAGGTTGCCAATACTCAGGTTTCTGGGTCACTCGACAACCAAGGAACCTCGAATTATGACGATATGACCGTCGCTTCAGGCGGTACCTCGAACAACTCCGGTTACGAGAAAGGCGACATCCTCATCATCGAAGACGGCGGTGAGCACATCAATTCAGGAACCTCGATCTGGAACAACCAAACCGTTCAGGTCGGAGGCTCGGCCACTACCGAAGAAGGAGGCAAAGAAACCATTAATGACAAGTATGTCATTGATGGTGAGAAGACGAATAAAGGTGAAATTGACGCCACCAAGGTCACCGATACCCTTATTTCCGGGACACTCGACAATCAAGGCAAATCTGAATACGACGATATGACAATTCAGGGCGGCGGTACGTCGAATAATTCCGGGTACGAAAAAGGAGACATCCTGACGATTGACCCGGACGGCGAACACAATAACTCCGGCACGTCCATCTGGAACAACGTTGTTGTTGCGGGCGGCGACGTGAACAACACGGGAGATATTGAGACCGGCAAACTCACCATTGATGACGGCCTCGTCAAAATCGACGGCGGCAGCTTGAAAGCAGAAGAAACCGACCTTAACGGCGGAGACCTTGTTATTGGAAACGACAGAGAACCGATCGAGGAAAACCACGTCAAGGCTGAAATCAATCCGAAGAACGACGTGATCGACACGAACATTTACGTGAAGAATAACGGCGACTTGAACTTGGGACCCACAGGCGGTCTTGATTGGGCCGATTCCATCGGATCTCCGACCGTGCCGGGCGGCACACCGAGCCGATTGGTTATTACTAATAACGTGACAACCGGTCCGGGAGGAGGCATTGCCGTAGGCCCCAACGTTTGGACAGATAAAGACAATCATGTCCAGATCGGAAACGGTGATTTGTATTTTGCCACAGACTCTCTGACGGTTATTGACAGTTCTATCCTGACTGACGGTAAGAGCGCATTCAATACCACAAGCGATATTGCGAAAGTGACTGTCGAACCGGGTGCAAACCTTGTTTTAGGCAATATTGAAGAAGTCGGCGACTACACGATTGTCAACGGCTACATTACGGGCGGAAACGAGACTAACGGAATGTGGACCGGCGGCTGGACAGGCGACAATCTCTACGCTCTGCCTCAAGACGGCTCCGGCATCAACTGGATTCTGACGCTGCACAACGATCCGAGCAAGATTTGGGTCAATGCAACGCTGGCCGATGTCCGCACTGTCTATCCTGACATCGCCATTCCCAACATTGCTAACGACGATCTGCTGCACTGCAAGAGCGGTGACGCAGGAGCCGAATTTGTTTGCCGCGTTCTGCGCGATAAAGAGCTTGATGTTGCTGGTAAGACCAAAGTCATCAACTCTGTAGCAAATATCGCCTTTGCGGGCGGCGCTATGAGCGTTTCCATAAACGACCTCAACACGGCTGCCGACTCCATCGAGGGCAGAGTTTCCATGCGGAACGAAGCCTTTACCGAGTACGGTGTTATGCGCGAATGGGATCGCGGAAACGATCTTTGGGTCGATGTTATCGGAGGTAAGCAGAAGTACAAGAGCCTGAGTGCCACCGGTATTTCTAAAGCCGGATTCGATACGAACGCCTACGGTCTTGTTATGGGCTATGACCGCAAGTTTGCCGGTAAGTCCGTCATCTTAGGCGGCGCTTTCAGTTACAACCACGGTTCACTTGATTCCACCGGCGACGTGCTGAAGACCAAGAACAAGTATGACAGCTTCGGTCTGCACGCTTACGGCGCTTACGCTCCCGTCGATAGAGTCAATCTGATCGGAACTTTGAGCTGGATGCACAACTCCTCTGATATTACACAGTCGATTAATGCAGCTGGATTCAACAAGGCCGATGCTGATGTCAAGACAAATCTGTTTAGTCTCGGCGCTCGAGCCGAAGCCAATCTGCCGGTCGGCAAGGCAAACGTAATTCCTCACGCAGGACTGCGTTATGTGTGGGCCAAGTCCGGCAGCTACGACACCAAGGTGGACGGTAAGAAGGTTTGGGGCAACACACCGGACGCTACCAATACTTTCCAGCTGCCTATCGGTGTTGCGGTTCGAGGCGACATTATGACCGTTTCCGGTTGGAATGTTCGTCCGCAAGCTGATCTGACGTTCATCCCGCAATTCGGGGATACCGAACAGAAGACGAAGCTCAGCAATTTCAACGGTGTCAGCGACAAGCTGTCGGGAGAATTTGCGGGCAAATTCGGCACCAGCGTCAATCTAGGCGTACAGGCCGATAAAGGTCCGACAACGTTTGGTGTCCGCTACGGATTCACGGCCGGCACCAAAGGCAAAGCAGACCATGCCTTCAAATTTGAGTACAGATACCGCTTCTAAAGAAAACTCTTTGCGGGGCGCCTCAGAGTGCCCTGCAAAGAATTCAAAACACTAGAAAAAGGTACTCATATGCATACAGCCCAACAAAATCCAAATATTAAAAAATGCGCGGACATTCTTTCCCGTGACACTTCCAAAGCAATGGTTTTAAACCGTTACGGTTCAACTCCTGAAGAAGCCCAAAAATGGGGTTATGTCAAAAACACCTGGGAGGATCAGCAGTTCCAGAATGCGAGATTTAACGCCTTTATCGAAAAGGCAATGAAGGGTGATCCTTGGAGAGACGTAAATGGAAAAGACTTCTTTTGAGAAATTAGCTGAGGATGTATCGTCCAAATTTGCCGATTTGATCGAAGCCGGAAAAGCGCCCTGGTCAATGGGCGGCTCCATCCCGGAGTATCCGGTTGACGCCATAAGCGGAAAACCGTTGGCTGGTATTACCGCGTTGCAGCTGCTGATGAAAGAAAAGAGCGCCGGTTTTTCTGACAACCGATGGCTCACCGAGCCTCAGATTGCTGCGCTTGGAGGGAAAATCTCCAAAGGAGCCCGAGGCATACCGAGCGTTGTCTGGACAGAAACAACAGCGGGAAAACAGACCCAAACCAAAATCCCGACAACCTACTACAACGTTGAGCAGTGTGAAAACCTCTCTCGGCTGCCGCCCCATTCGCCCTATAACCATAACCCCCGCGATCTGATGTCTGACATCTGCATCGGTTTTGGCATCAAACCCGAGCAGGAGTTCGGCAACCCGAGCGCGTATGTCAATAAAAAAAGAGAACTGATTTTAGGAGACTCTTCTGTTTATGATCCGAGCGGGAAAAACTACGATAAAGAGCGCTTAAACTCTGCCCTCGACGGCATCCGGGCCGTGACGAATTTCGTCAATTATCAAAAACATCAGGACTTTGCCAAACAGCCCGAAGACGCCAATGAACTTGCACTCCGAGAAAAATTAGCTCGGACATTCATGCAGTCTTATGCGGGAAACAGATTCCCGATCCTCGACAAGGACGCTGAACAAGCCGAAAACAAAAACCTTGCGGATTTTATTCGGAAGCACCCCGCATCTCTTTTTACTTCGGCGGCGGATGCTTCACGCCTGGTTGACCGGATCATGGAAATAAGCGAGCGAAGCTATATTTTGTTCGACTACGAGCGTCAGGACGCTTTCATTTTGAAAGCCGGAGAATGCAGAAGTTACCTCGCCAAAGAGTTTTCCAAACTCAGCCTCTCAGGGACGCTCCTAAACAACGGCGAAGTTCGTGAATTAAAGGATTCGCTTTTCAAACAAGGCTATTTCTCTCCATACAGCTGCAATATCAATATTTTGAATCCCGTTGCAGAAAAGAACCTGTGCAGCCAATTAAATCACTGCGGTTTTCAGTTTGTTGAGAATCGAAATAGGGATAATTTCTTATCTCCCTACGATGCAGACATACTTTTGGCTGCTCAATCCAGAAGCGCCACGATGGCAGAAAGAGCAGAAAAAGCGATTTTGGAATCGGCAATTCCTCCTGACCCCTATAAAAAGGGTTGGCTGGAAACAAAGATCAGTGATCGTCAGCTCTCCCAAGATGAAAATGATTTTGTCGCAGCCGCTAACAAAACCTGGAATGAAATTGCCTATCAGAGAAGGACTGCCGATAAAGATTTCTTTTCTCTCAAACACTGCTGGGTCGTTGATTTTGATGCCGATACGGTCAGAAAAGCGACTCTTAAAGACGCTGTTGGAAAAGCGGCCGATATGGCTGACACTTGGATGGAAAAAGATCATAACTATGGTTCCTCCGTCAGAAGTCCCATCAGAGAAGCATGTCGGGAACTTTTCAACGCACAAAAAGACTCGTCTGAATATGACGACCTGTTCGGCAGAGTGAAAGCGGAAAAAGAACTTTCTTTCTGCGACCGGATTCTCAATCCGGCCAGAGACTCGGACGGAAGAGGAAATATTGTTCTGCGGGACTTAAACCACAAAGGCTTGGTCATTTGCAGCGACCCTCGGACGCTGCCGGAAGTCTGCTCCTGGGGACCGGAAACTCTGAAAACGCAATGCGCGGAAGTTTTGAAAAAAGAAGGCTTAAGTTTTGAAGCGATTGAAGCGCTGGGAAAAAAAGAGCCGGATTTCAAAAAGCAGGAACACTTCAACGATTTTTGCAATGCGCAGAAAACGTTCTATTCGATTGAGAGCAAACGAAGAGAAACCGAAGAACTGAATTTAATGAGAAAAACCTTCTCTGACCCAAGCCCGGAAAAAGTTGAGGCGATTAAGGCTGCTGCCAGAGAGCAGATCCGCGCAATGAGGCTTTCACCGAAATTAGATCAGCAAAGAGGGATGACGCAGCAGTCAAGCACTTCTGACCGTGCAGCAAATCGAACGCAGCAAGCACCGGAGAGATAACCATGGCCTGGAAAAAGATGACTAAAAGTTCCGTCTTAAAAAGACAACAGGCAGAGACGATGTTTGCCGAAGGTTTCGGGCCTCACAAAGTCTCAAAGTCTTTGGAGGTGAATTTTCACACGGTGCGTGATTGGCAAACCGCGTTTATTGCCAAGCGGGAATGCAGAAACCAAGGAAATACGTTAATTAACCGCACGCTTGCAATGAACCTATTTAGCTGTGGTTACGGATACAGAACCGTCAGCCGAGTCTTACGGCTTTCCAGCATTTGGCTCAGTCGTGATTGGGCCAGGCAGCATCGCAAGCTTTCAATCATGCAAGCAAGGAAAAATAAGAGGAGCAAAAAATAATGGACAAGAAGATAGCTCTACCTCTTTACTTTCTTGAAGAGTTCGCTGTGAGACCCGAGTCTCGACAAGATCAAGGCGTCTCCTTCAATTCTGTATATCAAGAGCCAGTCAGAGAACAGATGAAGTTCATGATGCGGCACCCAATGCCCTACCAAAGGATGGTCTTTCCATTTGGAATCAAGGCATTGATTCTGTATTTGACCGAGAACTATATCAAGGATCTCCATATTTTTCCCGGATTTCCTTGCTCGTTTCAAGTCCTTCTTAAAAGCAGAGGTTATTTTGATGCGCATTCTTCAGCAATTTCCTTGTCTACTTCTTTGAGAAGTTCTGCAAAAGAAGAATATGTCTTTAATTCCTCCGGCTTCTCATTCATCGCTTCAATAGTCTCCTTGTTAGGGACGTATGTACTAAAGGGAATGTCTCGCTCATGGACAAGTTTGGTCAAGGTCATACGTACCAAGTCGGATATGGAAAGACCCATAGCCGAAAGAATCTCACTTGCTTCAGATTTCAATTCTTTGTCGAGTCGAACCCGGATAAAAGAATCTGCGGTACTCATAAAAGCTCCTTTTAAAGAATGCCTACATTGTAGCACCAATATGAAAAAACCAATCTTCGGATTTCTTGCGCTGCTGCCGCTTTTTTGTCAGGCCGATGACTTTGGAGAGCTAGCCAAACGCTGCGCCCCGTCTGTTGCAGAGGATACGCTGAGGGCCATCGTTAAAACCGAATCCGGTTTTAATCCCTACGCAATTGGAGTCGTAAAAGGAAAAGTTAAGCAGCCAAGGGCCTACCACGAAGCAATGAGCACCATTGCCGAGCTGGAACTTTCCGGCGCGGATTATTCCGTCGGATTAGCACAAATCAATCGAAAAAATTTCTCAAAGTACGGAATTAGCGCTTCTCAAGCTCTGGACGCCTGTACCAATCTGAAGGTGGCCTCTCGGATTTTAAGTGCGTGTTTTCAGTCTGCCAAACAGTCCCCCGCATCCGATGGAAAAGCTCTTCACGATGCGTTGAGTTGTTACTACAGCGGCAATTTCAAGACCGGATACCGACACGGATATGTAGACAAAGTCCGAAGCAATGCCGGGCTCTCGCCGCTCTCCGTGCCCTCGATTCGTGAAGTAGAAACATCTATATCCCAACAATCTTTAATTGCCGAAGGAGTCCCCGGCAAATCAAGCGGACTCATTTTTTAACCTTAGGAGAATTTTTATGAAAAACAGCCTCAATCTTTCTTTTTTTATCTTTGCTGCATTGGTTCTTGCGCATGAACCGGCACTTGCGGCCAGCGGACTGCAATCGCTTTCTACGGTCGGAAACACGATTGTCGATGAACTTATGGCTGCTGTGAAGTGGATTGGCACCGGCGGTCTTGTTATTGCCGGCATTATGTATATGTCCGGCAAATTTAGCTGGGACGTACTTGCGAAACCGGTATTTGGTTTAGCTATCTGTGCAGCAGCCGGTTGGATCGTTCAACTGTTCGGATTTAACTGATGGCCGATCCCGTTACCCAAATCGAAACGGCTCCTTTGTTTAAGGGAGCCACCCGCCCGGCTTGCATCTTAGGCGTTCCGACCGAAACGTTCGTCATCACTGTTTTAACCGGCATGGTGATTTCGCTGCTGTTTTGGCCGCCGCTGATGCTGCTGATTCCTATCCCGGTTTGGATTTTCAAACGGATCACGGATAGAGATGATCAGGTCCTCTATCAATGGGGAATCTACTTTAGAACCATGATTCAAAACAACCCCAATCGATTGGTTTGGCGCAACTCATTGTCTCTGAGCCCTTCAAATAGAACTCCGAGGGTCATTCTCTGTCCGTCCGATTTTTCAATCAAGGATCACAAGTGATTTTAGAAAGATTAAAAATTTTTGAAAAAGAGCGAGAGTTGGAATCGTACATTCCGTTCTCTTCATTAGTCACGGACCATGTAGTAATGGAAAGGGACGGCTGCCTCATTGCCACAATGAAACTCAACGGCATTCCCTTTGAAACGCAGTCCCCGGAAGATCTCACGATAATGTCCTCCCAATTGAATGGGTTCTACCGGACATTGGACCGCGCGGATCTTGCCATTCAAATACACCGTGTTAGGCGCAACATCTCGGACAGCCTATCGGTATGTACAGACTCTTTGTTTTCTTCCTTTTTTTCGATTTCTTTTAATGAGAAAACAAAAAAAGAGGGGTTTACAGCCGTTGAGCTCTACTGCACGCTAATTCTGCGTGACATTCAGAGCAAAAAGACAGCGTTCTTTTCTTCGAAATCTTCGCTTGAAGAAACCCGTTCCCGGCTGGAAAACAGACTGGAAGAATTTGAGAAGATTTATCAAAGTCTCTTTCAGGCGCTCTTGCCTTATGCGCCCGTCACTTTACAAACGTATCAGCAAGACGGACGTCAATATTCTGAACAACTGAGTTTCTACAATTTTTTGCTAACGGGTCGCTGGCAGAAGGTACTTGTACCCAATGGTCCCATCTATTCAGCGCTGGGCAATGTCCAGGTCTTTATCGGATCGGACACAATCCAATTACAAACTACTGAAGGAGACACCTACGCTCAAGCAATAGAAATTAAAGAGTATCCGGAAACAACGAACTCGGGCAAGCTCGATCCTCTCATGCAGGAACTTGGCAGCTGCGGCCCCTACCCTTTCATTGAGACTCATACTTTTTGTTTTATGAGCCGCAAAAGAGGAGTAGAGGTTCTGAGCAAGCAGGAAGGTCTGCTGATCAATTCCGGAGATAGATCGGGCTCTCAAATCAAAGAACTGTCTCTAGCCATCGAAGGGCTGATCAATGGAGCATTCGCAATGGGCGAATACTCCTACAGCCTGCTTGTTTTCGGAGAAGAGAAAAACGTCAGAAAACACGCTGCGGATGCCGCTCAACTTCTGACAAAAGCAGGTGCCACACCTTATTTGAGCACCTTGGCGCTTTCCGCTTCGTATCTGCACCAATTACCCGGAATGTTCAAAATGCGCCCGAGGGTTGCAAAGATTACGAGTCTGAATTTTTCTCATTTGGCTTCTCTGCATAATTTTCCCTGCGGAAAGCGTGACAAAAACACATGGGGAGAGGCGGTAACCATCCTCAAGACTCCGAGCCAGATGCCGTTTTACTTCAACTTTCATGTTTGTGATCCGTTGGAAGATTCTTACGGCAACAACGACCTTGGCAACACCATGATTATCGGAACTGCCGGCACCGGAAAAACGGCGCTGATGAATATGCTGCTGACGCTGTCTCAGAAATACCGAACCGATACCACCAAGCTCTCCTGCATCTTTTTTGACAAAGACCGAGGGGCTGAGATTGCGATCCGTGCCCTAGGCGGACGCTACTTTACCTTCGAGGAAGGAGCGCCCAGCGGATTCAATCCGTTTCAGCTTGATCCCACTCCGGAGAATTTACAGTTTTTGAACCGATTCGTTCTGAAGCTGATCAAGCAAGACGGACTGCCGGTTTCCCCGGCAGATCAAGATCGGCTGATGCAGGCTATTCAGTCGGTAATGTCGATGGATAAAAGTGTCCGCAGACTCGCCCTCCTTCCTCAGAACCTAGTTCAGGGAAGTTCCGCTGCGGAGATGGAAAACTCTTTGTCCCAGCGTTTAAAGCGTTGGATAGACGGCAATGATCTTGCCTGGGTCTTTGACAATCCGGAAGACAAAATCGACTTTAATTCGAAGCCGGTTTTAGGAATAGACGGAACTGAATTCTTAGCCAATAAGGATATCTGTTCATTAGTCACGGACTATTTGCTCTTTCGTCTCGAATCGATTATTGACGGACGCAGAGTAATGATCTTCATGGATGAGTTTTGGAGATACTTAGCAGACCCGGATACCGCAAAGTACGCATTTGACAAACTCAAAACCATTCGTAAGCAAAACGGTCTCATTATTCTTGCCACTCAGTCTCCTGAAGATATTTTGAGCAATCCTCAAGGCTCAAACTACATTCAGAACTGCATTACCAAGATCTTTCTGCCTAATACCGGAGCCGATGAGAAGCAGTACATCGAGGGGTTCAAACTCACGCCCAACGAGTTTTCTCTGTTGAAAAACTTTCCTCAGCTCTCCAGAACCATGCTGATTAAACAAAATCAGCAGGCGGTTGTCTGCCGGGCAGACTTAAAAGCATTTCCAAAGGCACTTAAGGTTTTCTCCGGTTCCACAAAAAACATCAATTTTGTTGAAGAACTCATCAAACACACCGGTGAAGAACCGGAGAAGTGGCTTCCCTATTTCTGGGGCGAAAAACCGCTTTCCGAACTGAATTTAAACAGCAACCCAAGAGAATAAAGATGAACAAGATCCTATCCGTATTGTTTGCCGGGCTTATAACTGCTGCCTCCCCCACGTACGCAAGCGGCATCCCGGTAGTAGATGCTTCTGCAATTGCACAGGCGGTGCAGCAGCTTACTCAGCTTCAGCAGATGTACAGCCAGCTGCAAGCCCAGTACAACACTGCCGTCAACACACTGAACAATTTCACCGGTACCCGAGGCTTGGGAATGTTCGGATACAACACTGCACTGCGTCAGTTTCTTCCGAGCAATTTCGAGTCTCAGATGCGCAATGTTTTAAACGGAGGTGTCAGTCAGCTTACGGGGGCTGCAAGAACCATCTATGACAATTTAAACCTAGGCGCACGCTGCGCGACTCTCAACGGAGAGGACAAGGCTTTTTGTGAGAAGCAAGGAGCCTCGTTTGCCCAATATCAAGCTTTTGCGGATGAGGGGAAAAAAGCGGTCGATCAAAGACTTCAAAATATAGAAAACCTAATGAAGCAGATCGATTCAGCGACGGATGCAAAAGCCATCGCTGACCTGAGCGCCCGTATCCAAGCAGAAAAAGTCGCCTTTGAAGCCAGTCAGCTCTCAGCGCAAATGCAGCTGGCCTCTCAAAAAGCACTGAACGAAAAAATGCTTCAGGAACAAGCGCTGATCAATCATCAAAAAGCCTTTCAGCCGTTGGGTAAAGAAGAAATCCGCAGACGGCTTACCAAGTAGTTCGAGAAAAGAAAATGGCAGCAAATTACTTTGAAGCTTTCGGCAATCAGTTCAAAGGCTACATTTCCACATTCAGTACAGACACCTCGGCCGCTCTTATTGACAATCTAGGAAGTGTCGTGGCCGTGGGACTTGTCATGTTCATCATCGTGCGCTCTTTCATGATGATGAGGGAGAACAACTACGGCGCTATTTACGACATTATCGTCCAGATGCTCAAAATCGGATTTATTGCCTTCCTGGCATTAAACACCGGCCACTTTACCAGCTACGTAGTCAAGGCTTTTGAATACTTTCAGAGCGGTTTGATAGAAGCTGTCTCTCACGGTCTTCACAGCACCGTCCAAATAACAAGCGCATGGGGTGCTTTGGATCAACTTTGGGAAACCTTCACCAATGCATTTGATGCAGTTTCGGGACTGATTGGAAAATTCAGCTGGATAACGGATGCACCGGAAATCCTAGCCATGTGCATTGTCACGGTCGCTCTTGGAATGCTGAGTGTGTACTTTACCTTTTCGGCTCTGGGAATACTGCTGATCAACGAAGTCTCTCTCATTATTTTCTTAGGTTTCGGCCCCTTGTTTTTATGCACCTTGATGTTTCCGAGAACGCAGTCCTGGTTTGACGGCTGGATCAGAAGTGTCATCACCACAATTTTCACACTTGTCATTACGTCAGCCGTCATCATGCTTTTTGTTCAGGCTTTTCAAGGCTCCGTGGATGAAATTCAAACCGCAGCAGAAGCCCCTGAGGTTACAAAAGAACTCGGCACTTTATTTCTTCCGGTGATGAATTTTGCCGTGCTCTCTTTAGCTGCGGCCACTTTAGTCAAGCTCATCCCTGCGATTTCAGCCGGACTCACCGGAGGAGGAAGAATGGATGCGCCGGGCATCGGTCAGATGCTTCACGGAGTCGGAAACGTGGCTGCCGCCACAACCGGAGCCCTTCTGTTGGGTTTAGGCAAAGGCTCAGGCAGTTCCGGGATTGCGAATGCCGGACGTTCCTTGCTGGGAGGTCAAGGTCTAAATCAAAACGGCGTACTGCCTTTAGCCGGAATGGGGTTGGCCGCCGGCGGCGCAATGGCTGCCGCCGGATATGTTGCCAGTGCAATGAAAAGTGCCGCCAATTTCAGCCGAAATCAAGACTCCGGCTCTTCTTCGGCCGAAGACAGTGCCTACAAAAAAACATTTGGAAAAAAGGACTCAGAATGAATTCACTTTTTATTAAATATTTAATTGCCGCCTGCTGCACTTCTCTTCTTTGCGCCTGCGGCGCCCCGGCACCGGCGCTTCCTCACGGTGCTCGGGTACCTATTAACGCACCGATTCAATCAAAAAGCACTGAGACAAATCTCGTCTTTGGAGAGGAAAACAATCCGGTCACAAGCGGGAATAACGAATCGGTCCAAAGCGGCAGCCATTAACACGGCAAAGAAAACAAATCCCTAAAGGAAAGAATCATGTGGAAAAAGAAGACAGAGTCCAATGGAGAACACTCCTCGGACAGTACAACCAAAGCACAAGACAATTTTAAAAAAGCACTTGACTGGGAAACAAGCCGGTTAGAGCTTGTAGAAAAGAGCGAAAAAAGAGCGTGGCTGTGCAGCAAAATTTTAGGTCTGTGCCTTATATCAACAGCGGCAGCCATTGCCTTGATGATGCCGCTGAAAAAGACAGAACCCTTTGTTATTCGCGTCAATCAAAACACCGGAGAAGCTGCCGTCTTAGCGATAGCAAATGAAAAAGACATTCCTTTTTCTGAGATGATGGACAAATACTGGCTTAACCAATACGTTCTCAGCCGGGAAAGCTATGACTACCGCACGCTCGAGCACGATTATCTTAAAACCAGAGAGCTGTCGCTTCCCAACGTATTTGACCCGTACGCAGCTCAATTTTCCACTGATAAGAACTCCCTGGACAAACTGCTCGGCGACAGCAAGAAAATTGTCGTTGAAGTCCATACCGTTGTACCAAACGGCAATGGCATTGCCACTGTTCGATTCGGCAAAAAGCTAGTGGATACACAGACCAATGCGGTTGACTCCTCCCAGAACTGGACAGCAACGATTGCCTATGAATACATCCCGAATTTCAAAGCTGACGAGCCGAGCAGACTCATCAATCCTTTCGGATTCAAAGTGACTTCCTACCGAATGGACCCCGATCTCACAGTAGGAGCCGCAAAATGAAGAAAACTTTGATTATCGGAACGCTCTTCTCCGTTCTCTGTTTATCCAATGCGTTTGCTCTGGATAAACCGCAGGCTGCCAAAGAAGACCAAAGAGTTCTCTATACCGATTTCCGAGCCGATGAGGTCTATCCTGTCACTGCTGCCAGCGGAATTATTACCACTATTGTCTTTTCCCCTTCTGAACAGGTTCAAAGTTATGGAAGCGGCTTTTCTACTGCCTGGGAATTTCTAAGCAGAGGGAACTACTTCTTTTTGAAGCCGAAAGCAACGGATGGAAGAACCAATCTTGTGGTTGTCACCAATCGCAGAAGCTATCTCTTTGACATTCGTCTCGGTTCCCGGGCAAAGGCCACCTATCGTTTAACGTTCAGATATCCGCTGGATGAAATTGAAGCGGCCAAGAAAGAAGCCGAAAAAAATCAAGTCAAGAGCCTGCTTTCGGATAGTGCATTGCACTCGGAAGAAAAAGATCCGGAAAACAAAAAATCCAACTATCAATACACAATGAACTTCGGATCTGCCGCTGCTTCCAAGACCATCGCACCAATTAAGGCATTTGATGACAATCGTTTTACGTACCTGAAGTTTAAGGAACAAACGGATTTCCCGGCAGCTTACCGCGTACAGGACGGCGAGGAAACCTTGCTGAACTCCCATGTGGAGGACGGCTGGCTTGTTCTGCACGGCGTTTACGAAGAAGTGAGATTAAGAGCGGGCAAAGCCGTTGTCGGCATTTACAACGAAAACTATCAGGGAGGCGGGGCCTCGGATAAACGTGCCGTCTCCGTCAAAGGCTTATACAGACAAATCAAGCATAAGGAGTAAATAATGCAAACCAATAAAGACACCATTACTTCCGTTGCTCAAGATGCAAAACAAGGTATTCCCCATGTCGAGGGAAGAAAAAGTAAAACTCCGGGCAAACCGCTTGTTGCGGCTGCAATGCTGGCTCTGTGCGTTTTAGTAGGCTACAACTTATATCAGAACCAAGACGTTAAAGAGCAAAAGACCGAAACCTCAAAAGCAAAAGAAAACGGGAACATTTACACAAGCAACAAAACCCTTGTTCTTGATCATCAGGCAGCTGTCAAAAAAGAAGAAATTAAAAATCAAAGTGCCCCTGAACCGGCAATCTCGCCAATCACTCCGGCAATTCCTCCGGTTGCTTACGAGCCCGCGCTTCCGACCTACTCAGCCCCCCTGCCCGCAGTCGCTGAAAATGATAGAGAAAAACCCAAAGAGCCCACGTTAACCGAAAGAAGAAACAGCGCCCCGATGATGGGAGAGGCAAACACGATCCAAGCCGCTCCTGAAAATAGCACCGAACCTGTTTTCAGAGCCTCGGAATCTCCTCGGTCTTCAGAAAAATTTGACAACTTGCTCACTCCGATTGAAACGGCCTCAGTCAGAGCCTCAATGATGCCCAATCGAAACCTTCTGCTTTCTAAAGGAACGTTTATTGAATGCATCTTGGAGACCAAAGTGGATACAACCGTTCCCGGAATGACGAGCTGCGTCATTCCCAGGAATATTTATTCAGCAAACGGCAAAACGCTTCTTTTAGAAAGAGGCTCGAAGGCCGTGGGTGAGTACAAAGGAGCGGTAGAAAACGGCTTAAACAGGATCTTTGTTCTTTGGACGCAAATTCAAACACCCAACGGGGTTCGAATCAATTTGAATTCACCGTCCACGGATGCCCTCGGCGGAGCGGGACTGTCCGGGGAAATTGATTTCCACTGGTGGAGAAGGTTCGGCAATGCTTTACTTTTCACTCTGATTCAAGACGGCTTCGATTTCGGCATGAGCAAAAACACCGAAAACAACGGCGGCGTGAATTACTACCAAAACAGCCAAGACGGGATGGAAAGAATCATTGAAGAGGCTATGCGTCAAAGCGGCAACATTCCGCCCACTCTAACCAAAAATCAAGGGGAGCGCATCGGCATTCTTGTCGCGCGCGATGTTGATTTCTCCTCTGTATACAGTTTGAAACCCCTCCCGGAGACAACAAAATGACTTTTTCAGAACACGACGAACTTGCTATCGAATTAGAAGCTCAGAACACCCATAAGCTGGAACTCAAACTTTTTCCTGCCACATTGGATTTGTATGCATCATCCAAGGGTACGGTGATTAGTACTCTCAACGGTGAAATCCGAAGTTTTCAAAAGGACAAAGTTCTTGAAACTAAAGAAGTCACACTTAACCCTCAGCTTATTTTTGATCCTCAGGAGAAGCTTCCCGGAACAGCTTTAGGTTTTGATCCCACATCCGATAATTCCGAGATTGAAAACTTTATCGCAGATAAATCAAGACAGATCATCTCGGCAACAAAAACGCTTCTTGAACCGTTCAGAAGCGAAATTGAAGCTCAGGTTTGTGAACTCAAACTTCAACAATGCCTGGAGCGCGTTGGAAAAAACGGAGAAGAAATCAGCTATGAAGCAGATTTCCGCAACATTGAGCCGGCAGAAAGCCTCTATTACACCAAACAGTGGCAAAGCCTTCTTAGCGGGATTCAGCACGATCCGGTACTAAGCCTGCATCAGCCCGAATTTTCCGCCTATCTTTCCAATGAAAAATTAAACAGACCTTGGGATCGGGAAGGGAAGCTCTCAATTTCCGCCAAGCCTAAGGAGAAAGTTGTTGAAGCTATTTTCAACAAAGGAAAAAAAGATTTTACAAGGCTCAAACAACTTGATAAAGAAGGACCGGATTTTGCAAAACTGACAGAGGCAAACAAAAAAGCCTGCAAAGTCGTAACTGCCGGATTTCTGCGCGCCCCTCAATTTAAAAACAGACCACGTCTTCAGCAAGCTTTTCGAGACAAGATGGCCTCTGTTTTTAAAGAGGCTCAAGATGCCGGACAACAGTTGTCCGTGGAAATCTATGACAAAAACGCAAAGGCAAGAAAAGTCATAGAAATTAAAAGCAAAGCTCCTGATAAAGAAAGAGAGCGCTAAAAAAACATAAGCAAAACGAGAGTTAATTATGGCCTCATTACTCGCTGAACAACTGGAATTTGATTTTTTTGCGCCTCCGGAACACGAAAAACCTAAGGCCGATAAAAAGCCGGCTGTCTCAACTGCAATCAAAGACGCTGATATTTTGAATTACCAATTAAACAGGGACGGCAGCCGCAAGCTTCAAGATTTCGGGGAAGACCTTCATAACACCCGCAAGGGAAGATCACTCAACAGGAGCACTGAACCTTATAAATTCATCCAGGGATCCCCGGAAGAACTTGAAAAACGTCTCTCTTCAGAACCGCTGGATAAGATCTGGCCTAAAAGTTCCATCCTCGAGCTGCATAAAGACAACCCCGAAGCGGCTGCTTGTCTGTGGCTCGTAAGATCAACATTAAGAGGCAGACGGCCGGCCAAAGATACCTATAAATTCAGGCGCTATCTGCACACTGCCTCCGCAGCAATCGCCTTGCATCGCCAAGTTATAAACGGAGAACTGGCTCCTGAAGCCCCGACCGATGCCTTTGATCATTTTTACGAAGTGGGGAATAAGTATAAGGTTCTCGCGCATATTTCTACGAAGTACTGGCCCTTCATCGGAGCCTATAGTATCGGCGACGCACAAGATATTTGTCGCTGGAATGACTTTAGATTATCTGACGATACCGACATTGAATCCTATCAATATCAATGTATTCTTCCGGGAAGCCGGGACAACAAGCAATTATGTTTAAAAAACTCTGACGGGAAGCTTTTTCCCTATTATGCGGTAGCCGTCGGAAACAGCGAAAAAGAGTTCGAAGCTAATATTGAAAAGCAGCTCAAAACAACCTTCGGAAAACTGCTTGAGACTGCAAGTCAACCCGAAAAAGAACAAGAGTCCAAGCCCAAGCCTGCCCTATCCATAAAACTGTACGGCCGCGGAGTTCGTAACAGCCATACTTATGAAGTATATGGAAAATCCGGAACAATCGAGTTCCAGCTCACAGACAAGATTGCTTTTGAATCTGATGAAGCATTTTGGAACTATGTGAATACCCACAGAACGGAACTGGAAAATAAGTACCGAGAATTCCGGGCGGAATTTTCCAAAACGGAAAAAGATTGGAGAAGCGGTTCTCCGATTCGAGATCGTGTAGGCCCGGACTACCGAGAAGGAAAAGACGCCACGCCGGAAATGTTTATGAGTACCTTCGGCTTCAGAGGTGTGGAGTTTGGTAATTGGGTAAAACAAGGCAAAAACGGGCGTGAACGGCAATGGATGCTCAATAATGCCTACGACTCCCTCATGGATCTCTCAAAGATATTGGCCATTCCTCCAAAGGCCGTAGCCCTAGACGGCGAATTGGGATTGTGCTTCGGTTCCAGAGGACACGGCAGCGCTTCAGCCCATTACGAACCGGCCAACCGACTGATAAATCTCACCAAAACCAAAGGCTACTCTTGTCTGGCTCACGAATGGTTTCATGCGCTAGACCACTACCTGATGAGAACGAATTACCGGGAAAAGCTAGATGTCAGGATGCTCAGTGAACAGGTTGATTCAGAGATAATTTTTAAATTAACACCGAAGGCTCAGGAACGAATCAATGAGGGCGGTAAAAAGATTTATTCGCTATGGATGGGTTCTGCCTCCCGGGTGGAATACGAACTCAAGACCAATCCGAAAGCTGCTGAATTAGCGCGAAGGGTTGTTGCCGGAGAACTGGATCAGGCCGATATTAACCTGGATATCGCAGATAGAGGCAGAGAACTTGTCTACAAGGTAACGCTCACCAAAGAAGACCTTCTTCAGACGGAACGAGGCGCAGCAGATAAGATCCGGCCGGAGCTGCATCACGCATGGGCAGAAACGATTGACACCATTCGTTCAACTGCGATGCACCGAAGAATGCTGAAGAAAAAAGCGTACTGGAATAGTAAAACAGAAGAAGCGGCCAGAAGCTTTGAAGCTTTCGTAGAGGTGCGCAGTCAAGAGTTAGGCATTACCAATGACTTCTTAACAAACGGAGCATTTGTCGAGAAGACGTTAGATAAAGAATCCTACTACCCTTATTTGGACGGCGTGGACGTCCGGAGGGTTTCCGAGAAATTTAAAGCCCTCTTCGAAGAGATTAAAAGCAAAGAAACTGAAAAAGGAGTTGCTCTTTTCTCAAAAACCAGAGAGGGCAAAAGCGGTGCCAAGATTTCTGAGATTAGAGAAGCCTTGGAGAAAAAATTCGGCAAAACTACCATCGACGCCTTAATTGACAATGGCCGTCTCAAAATTGTTTCCGGCATCAATGATGTACCGCCATACCTGTCAGCTTTGCCGGAAGAACTAAAAAATTCCAAGAAAAACACAAAGACCGGATTTATTGTCCCCGATCAACTTGCTCATGACGGCAATCCGGAAGGAATTTTTGCGACTCTGAAATTAAAAGAGAACCTTCATTTCCCCAGCGGGAAAGTAATCGTAAAAGAGGGTTTTCACATCGCCTATCAACATCGAGGATTCGGAGCAAAACATTTGACTGGAAACCTCTTGGAACATCCCAATAGATCTTTGTCAGTCACTCAAGAGAACAAAACCGAGGAAGCACTCTTATCTTTAAAAGAAGTACTAGGATCGGCTTCAGAATTATTTAAAGTCAAAGAAGATCAATTCGTCTTTTACTCAAATAAATATAACAGAGGCGTCCCATGCAAACTTAATGATGACGGGGATCTTTTTGCAGTCATCACCGACAGACCCGTCAACGTAAGAGGTGACCGATATAAGATTTGGGGAAATGATAGCGTGAGACTGTCGGGCGCGCTCATCTTTCCCGACCATACTGCATCCGTAACAGCACCCTCTTTAGTACCAGCCATTGAGCAGAATCAAAACGGAACTCAACCCGTGAAATCGCACAAGGGTCTCTACACTGACGTGGATTATACCGAAGAATTAAAAAACAATCTTGCTCAAGCTCGCTCAGGGGAGAAAAGGAGCTTCAAAAAAACTCCTCATTTCATTAACTCCGGTGAAGGAAGAGTACAAGGATTCTATGAACAAGAGCATAAAACTGCGTTTCTCATTGCTGAAAACTTAGTGCCGGAAGCTGCCTCTTCGGTGCTGCTTCACGAAGTCGGTATCCATATGGCTTACGACTCCGAGCTGAAAGAAAAAGTTATCCCTTTAGTAAAAGAGGCTCCGCGTCTATTAGAGGAAGGCTTCAGACAGCGAGATCCAGTCTGTATGGCAGCCGAAATCCGCTTAAAAGATTCCGGGATTACAAAAGATCATCCCAATTATGCGGAAGAGACTGCGGCGTACCTTGTTGAAGAATGTTCTAAACAAAGAAACGCGCTGCCCAAGCTTCAGCGATGGTACAAACAGATGCGCTCGACTGTAAGCGTCTGGCTTGTAGAGCATGGCTTTAAAGATAGTAAAACTCTTACCACTGACGACTTTGTGACTATCGCCAAGGCAAACATTAAGGCCTTAGCAGAACAAAAAGAATTAACCGCTTCTCAGACAAAAAACGAAAAAATCCTTTTTTCGCTTAACAAGCAGCATCGAGACACTTTGGAATTAATGCGAAAAGAGTTGCCGAACGCTGACCCGGCGATGCAAAACCCCAAGCTTTTAGAAAAAGTGCTTCAAGCTGTGGAAGAAAGAATGCTTGAGAGTGAACGGCAGGGAAAAATACTGAAGGTCAACTCGGAGTTTTTTAAACGCCCAACCCCAGCCAGCCGCACCAAAACCGAACAAAAAATCCCGGAACAAAACAAAACCAAAGGACTCGAACGTTAAACCGTTCAAGGAGAAATTAAATCATGAGTATCGATAGGGATATTTCCATCCGTCAAAAATTAAAACCTTTCAATCAATTCTTACAGATGGAAGGCGTCACTGAAATTGCTGTTAATCGACCGGGCCAACTTTACTATGAAAGAGAAGGAGTTTGGAATCAAGTCTCGGTTCCGAGCCTAACTTATGACGCGCTGATAGAGCTTGGAATCACCGCAGCCAAATACTCCGGTGACAACGTCAACTTCTCCAAGACGGAACCTATTGTTTCCGTCACACTGCCCGACGGCGAACGAGCTCAATTTATACAACCTCCTGCTTGCTCTCCCGAACTGGTCAGTCTCACGATCAGAAAACCTTCTTTAAAAATTATTTCCGTTGATGATTTTTATCGATCAGGTTTTTTCAATCATATGAGAAAAGCTGAAGAACAAAATCCGAAAGATGAAGAACTACTAGAAATTTACGAACACCTTCAGGAATACGAAGAAGGAGCGAAAAAAAGAGTTGAATTCTTGAGAAAGGCTGTCCGGTACGGAAAGAACATCGTGATAGCCGGAGAAACCGGGAGTGGAAAAACAACCTTCATGAAGGCGTTGATGCAGGATATTCCCAGAGACGAAAGGATCGTCACGATCGAGGACGTTCCGGAACTGGTTCATGGGCTGCCCTATCATGACAACAAGGTTTGCCTGTTTTACCCCAGCGAAGCAAAACGTAATTCAAACGTAACGGCTGCCTCTCTGATGCGTTCATGTCTGCGAATGAAGCCGGATCGAATTCTATTAGCGGAACTTCGAGGGCCCGAAACATTTGATTTTTTAAATGTCTGTCTTTCCGGACACGGCGGCTCGATCACCAGTTGTCATGCCGGCAGCTGTGAGGATGTCTTCAAGTACCTTGCTCTGAAGGTACAGCAAGCTGAAGACGCTAAAACGATGACAACAGAACAAATCAATCGTTACCTCCAAGACGTCATAGATGTGGTTGTCCACATCCATAACGATAAAAAAGGCATCGGACGCCATATCACGGATATTTGGTTTAAGCCGGCCAGGCTCAAATCATAAGGAACCGCCAAATGAGTCAGCTTAGAAACAAAATAATTATCAAGGTTGCCGTCGGAATCATCGGCTGCCTTCTCTTAGCTGTTTTGTTCTTTGAGATTTCGGGATTTTTATTCCTCAAGATTTTTCGCCTCCCCCTTGAAATATGCCGTCCTTGGACAATATTCCAATACTGGATGATGTATCGGGACAGCAATAGGAGTTTCATCAAGGCGGCTATCCTCGGCTGTCTGCTTGCTCCTTGGCTGATTACCGCAGCCGTTGCAATCGCTATCAAAATTAAAGCCGGAAAAAGAAGTTTGCATGGGGATGCGGCTTTTGCCAGCAACACGGAGGTTCAAAAATACGGGCTTATCAATCCGCCGGACGGACTGGATAAAACCATCTTGGTTGGCAAACATAACGGAAGATACCTTAATTACGGCGGAACAGAGTTTGTTCTTTTAGCCGCCCCGACAAGATCCGGTAAAGGTGTCGGCGTTGTTATTCCGAATTGCCTTAATTACAGCGACAGTCTTGTTATTTTGGACATTAAGGGAGAGAACTTCGATATTACATCCGGATACCGAGCGGCTTACGGTCAGGAAGTTTACCTTTTTGCTCCTTTCGATCCTGAAGGAAAAACTCATCGGTACAACCCTTTGGAATACATTAGTTCCAACGAAGTTGATCGCGTCGGAGATATCGACGCCATTGCCACGGCGCTTTATAACTCTGAGTCAAACGGAGATAAATTCTGGAGCGAAAATGCTAAAGATTTGTTCCGCGGATTATGTCTCTACGTATTAGAAACGCCGGGCATTCCTAAAACTTTGGGACAAATTCTAAGGGAGTCATCAGCAGCAGGATTAAAAGACTCTTTAACAAAAAAACTTAAGGACGCACAAGACGCCGGCCATCCCTATTCCAACCGTTGTATTGAAGCATTAAACAGAGTTTTTAGTAATTCAGAAAATACTCTGTCAGGCATTGTCAGCACGTTCGGAACACCTCTTCTCGGTTTTGCCAATGCTCGGGTTGATCTTGCCACGAGTGCTAACGATTTCGATCTGAGAGACGTTCGTCGAAAGAAAATGAGCATTTACCTCAAGATCGAGCCAAACAAGCTTAAAGAGGCTCGGGTACTGGTCAATTTATTTTTTGATCAGCTGCTTAATTTGAACACTAAGAAACTTCCGGAACAAGACAAAAGCCTCAGGTATCAATGTTTGGTTCTGTTAGATGAGATGACTTCAATCGGCAGAGTCCCGATGATCAGTCAGGCAATCGCGTATATGGCCGGTTACAACATGCGTCTGCTGACGATTATTCAAAGCATGACTCAGTTGGCAAGCGCCTACGGCAAAGACGATGCTGAAACGATTAGGGCCAATCATTCTCTACTCATCATGTATGCCCCCAATCCTACTCAACAATCTTTAGCCAACGAGTACAGTGAGATGCTGGGTACTCAAACGGTTAAGTCCAAATCAACCTCTAAAGGAAAAGGTTCAACATCAACCAGTGAATCAGATCAAAGACGCTCTCTTCTGCTCCCTCAGGAAATAAAAGGAATCGGAGATAAAAAAGAAATCGTTGTACTCAATAAAGGCTCGGCAAAACCTATTCTTTGTCAAAAAATCCGCTATTACGAAGACCCGAACTTTGAGTGCAGACAACGCTGGGAAACTCCTTTTGTACCTGTGCAGGACGTTGAAACCTTCACCGCATCATTAGACGAAAGAGTGAACCAGGTATTGGCCACAGAGCTGACAGAAGAAGACTCAAGAAAAATTGCCGGAGTCAACGAGCTTCCGGAAATTCCCAAAGAACTTGCCGAAACGCCGGATTCAGATTGGAGTAATGAGCAAATCCAAAACTATGTTGAAGCTTCTTTTACCAAAATTGCTGCGAATCGGTTCAATCTTTCTGCTATCCAACACGCTCCTAAGTTAGACCTATCTAAGCAGCAGTTGAATCAACTGCCGGAAAAAATAAACGGTAATAAAGACGATGGTGAAACTTCTGAAGATCTGGACAAGACAATCAGCGATTTGTTTGACGGGGTAGATATACCTACTGAAGAACAAGAAAAAGAGCCTGCACAAGAGCCGGAAGATATTTCGTTGCAGCAGCCCTCTTTTGATCCAGCCCCAGTAAACGAAGAACCTTCCTCGAGCCTCGATAAAAAAACGGAAGGGCCGGAAAAGGAAGATGAAAATTTAGAGGCAATTTTCGAGACTCCGACTGATAAACCGCCCGCTTCCACGCCTTCTGCCTCTCCTAAAAAGAAACAGACTTCCCCGTTAAAGGACATTCGAAATTTATACCGTCGTAAGAAAACGCAGACAACTTCCGGCGAATTCAAGCGGCATTTTTCCACCCTCAAATAAGGAGTTAGCTTATGACAAGCAAATATCAAGATTTTTCTGAATCTCTGGTTGTATTGGGCGAACCCAAGTGCACCAGTATTTTTCCTACTAAAGGCCCTCATGCCGGAAAAGAAACGAAAGTTCTGGAAGTCCTAACCTATCATCCAAACTTTGAAAAGAAGGCGGACGGTTCTTTTGAACGAAAAGAACCTGATTTCTACAAGCTTCAGTATTTCGGTGCAACAGCAGAAAATATGGCAAAACTGCTTCAAAAATCAATGCGCCTGGATGTTCGAGGTTCCTTAACAACTGAAAATTTTGAAAAAGACGGAAAGCAGTATGAGAACAAAGTGATCAAGGCAAAAAGCATCGCCTTATGCCTAAATCAACTGGGAATCGAATCCATAAAATTTAGAGCCCCTGAAAAGAAGGCTGGAAAATCCCAGACCCCTGAACTTGATCGTTAACCTCATCTCCGGAGCGCCATGCGGCGCTCCCTTCTTTGATCCATAAAAATGACAATAAAAGTATTCATTGCTGAAAAACCGTCTGTTGCCAAAGCGATCATCAACGAATTGGGGACTGTAAAAAAACTCAATGGCGCGGTGCTTTGCAAAAACAACATTTACGTAACATGGTGCTTCGGACACCTGTTGGAACAGGCAGAACCGGATGCGTACCTTCCTGAAGACATTCCTGTGGGAAAAAAGGGAAATAAGATTTGGCGTGTTCAAGATCTCCCGATCTTTCCTCAAAAATGGATTCTTCAGCCGAAAAAGGATAAAGGCGTAAAGGCTCAACTCAAAGTCATCAAAGACCTTTTGACAAAAGCCGATATCGTAGTCAATGCGGGAGACCCGGACAGGGAAGGTCAGCTTTTGGTAGACGAAATCCTAGAGCATTTCAAATATAAAAAGACTGTCCAACGCTTTTTAGTATCTGCGCAGGATTCAGCTTCCATCCGAAAGAGCCTTACTAAAATTGAACCGAACAGCAAATATGAAGGCATGAAACTTGCTGCCTTGGGCAGAAGCAGGGCGGATTGGCTTCTTGGAATGAACTTAACAAGAGCGTTGACGCTTAAAAAAGCATTGTCCGGAGAAAGAACTCTGATCGCTGTTGGAAGAGTGCAGACCCCTACTTTATCGCTTGTAGCAAAACGAGACCAAGATATTAGAAACTTTAAGCCCATTCCATTTTTTACCATCAAATGCACAGTCTCAAACGGCAGCACTGATTTTTCTGCCTCGTGGATACCAAAAAACGGACAAAGCGGGTTAGACGAAGAAAGGAGACTGATCGACGGAACGGTCGCAAAGAGTCTCGTCAGCCGCTTACAGAATCAAAAAACGGCAAAGGTTCTATCTTTTTCCAAAGAAATCAAACAGAAAACTCAGCCAAAAGTATTTTCTTTAGCAGACATTCAACTCGAGGCCAGCAGCAAATATGGTTTTTCTGCCCAAGAAACCCTGGATACTTGCCAATCGTTATATGAAACTCACAAGTTAGCGAGTTATCCTCGTTCGGATTGCCAGTATTTACCGGAGTCTCAATGGGAAGAATCTAAAACCGTTTTAACCGCAATTGCTAAAACACTCCCCAAGTTTCTTCCGTTAATTAGGCAATGCAACCTTCAGATTAAATCTGCTGTTTGGAATGATAAAAAAATATCTGCACACCACGGAATTATTCCGACCGGCCAAGCCGGAAGCCTTGAAAAGCTCTCAGACAAAGAACAAAAAATCTATGAGCTGCTATGCCTTCGGTATATCTGCCAGTTCTATCCTCCATACAAGTTCTATTCGACCAATGTGTCTCTAGCCGTTGAAAACGAAACTTTCATCGCTAAAGGAACAACAACTATCAGTCCGGGATGGAAAGCCGTCATAGCACAAGAAAAAAATGAAAAGGAAGAAGAAATTCCTCTGCTTCAAGAAGGACAACAGCTCACTCTTAAAGATGTAAAACTTCAGCAAGAAAAAACGAAAGCTCCTCCGGCCTTTACAGAGGGAACTCTGATTGCTGCAATGGAGAATATTCATAACGCAGTGGAAGACCCCAAAGACAAAAAATTATTAAAAGACGGAGACGGTATCGGCACGCCGGCAACACGTGCAGCCATCATTACCGAGCTTAAGCGAAAGGGATACCTGGAAACTAAGGGCAAACAAATTCATGCAACAGCTTTAGGTCAGCAACTTCTAACCGTAGTTCCTCCTCTAATTAAAAATCCGGCTCTGACGGCCAGATTCGAAAGAGTCCTAAAACAAGTTGAGAACAAAGAAGTTCTGCTGGAACAATTTTTGGAAATTCAAAAGAAGTTTATTCGTCAAGAAATTGCTTCACTATTTAAAAAGGAATAATTCATGAGTTCAGCTCTTAAAGAATTATTCCCAACAGTTAAAAGGCGCCCTCGTACTCTCCATGTCGAACGCCGAGAGAGAACTTCTGCATCTTTTCTAAGAGTTCTTTCTTCTAAAGATAAAGCCCGGGGAATAGCGAAACGCCTTCCGGAAGCTTTTGTTCATTTTGGAAGCGGAACCATAAAAAATTATGAGCATTTAAGACGAGCCGTATCCTACATTGCGAGAAACGGAAATATCACGTTAGAGAAAGCTGATAAGAGCCTCCTGACTGGGAGAGCAGACTACGACAGTGAGCTTTACAAGTGGAAATTAAGCCAAACGATCCCTGATCAGGGCGGCTCTCTAAGCCATGCCAGAAGGCTTATTCTTTCAATGCCTGCGGGTACGCCGGAAGATAAATTCAAAAACGCGTGCAGAAAATGGGCAAACGACACTCTGTCCGGCTATGAATTTGTACTTGGATTTCACGCAGCCTCTACAGACCAAAAAACTAACCAGCCTCACTGTCATATTATCGTTAGTACCATCGGAAAGGATGGTAAGCGAATGCATATTGATAACCAAACTCGTGATGCCATGAGGGAGCATTTTGTCGCTTGCCTTAAAGACTTTGGCATCGAGGCGACTGCGACTCGCCGCTGGTCAAGAGGAAAAGTGCTAAAGGGAATCCCTATTTCTGAAATACATAATGAAAGAAAATTTGCTTCGAGCCAGGAAAGAGCTAAAGCTCATGCTATTGCTCGAAAAAAAGAACGTCTTAGAGCGAAAGATAAGCAAATACAAAGCGTCATCTCTGCCTTCAAAGAAGGAAGGAATATCGAAGATACTCCCGGCATTACAAAAATCAAAAAGAATCGAGAAAAACTCCTTCAGCTTGTTAGCAAAGCCATCGCTGAACTGGAACAAAGCGGAAACTCTGAAGATTTAAAAATAGCAGCAGGTTTAAAGGACTATTACAAGACACTTGGTCCTGTTGAATCTTTGAGCCAGCGAACTTTGCGTGAGTTAAGAGAGACCCAAAGGAATAATCAAAAACAGGCGGACCATATCCGGAGGATGCAAGCTATGAAGAAGAGGAAAAACGGATTAGAGCGGTAGTTGGATTAGAATTCACTTACCACAGAGCTGAAAAAAAGGCCGATTCTGCCAAGAGTCGGCCTTGTGCGTTTTCTCAACATCAACGCTCTGACTATAATAGTCTGATTGTATTTTCAAAAAAAAATATCATCAGCTCACTAAAAATGACCCCTCCAAAACAATTTCTTACGAGTGTCGAATTTATTCAACTTAAGGGGCTTAAAAACCTTAAGTTTTCTTTTGGAAATAAAAAGGTTACAGCTATTTTTGGCACCAATGGATGCGGAAAATCAACCATACTGCATGCACTGGCATGTCTATATCGTCCTGTCAGCTGTATTGGTGAGAAAAATTACTTCACTCGTTTTTTCAAAAAAGAAAATAAGGTTAATTGGACTGGAAGTAAGCTAGTTGCACATCTTACCCAAAACAACGTTTCTAAAATTGTTCAACACGAAAAAAAAAGAGATCGTTGGACTCCACGCATCAATAAACGACCTCAAAGAGATGTTGTTTATGTTGGAATAAGCTCTTGCGTTCCGGACATAGAGAACGCAACGATTACAACCTCTAGTTTTCATATGGGGGAAGAAGAAACAGTTAAAACGAGGAATGAAATCATTGCTTCCGCCTCAAATATCTTGAATTTTGACTACGAGGATTATCACAAAGCGATATGTAAGAACAAAAAATATAAAAAAGTCAGACGAAATTCCGTGATCAATTATTCCTCACTATCCATGGGAGCAGGAGAACAACGCTTGTTCTCTTTGTTAGAAACGCTTTATTCCATGCCTCCAGAATCTCTTTTGCTCATTGATGAACTGGATCTAACACTCCATACCTTAGCATTAAAGAAATTGGTTAGAGAGATGGTTAAAGTTGCAAATAAGAAAAATCTCCAAATTGTTTTCACAACTCACAGGGAAGAATTAGCTTTCGAAAAAAACATTAACATTCGTCATATTTGGAATGCGAGTGACGGGAGTCAAACTTTCGTTCTTGACCACACTACTCCAGACTGCTTGTCTCGATTAACCGGGGAAAGTGGAAAAATAATAGAGATATATGTTGAGGATCAGCTTGCTGAATATATCGTCAGAGAAGTTGTACGAAATAACAACTTACTTCAATACACATCTATTCATCGTTTTGGTGCAGTAAGAAATGCTTTTGTGGTCGCAGCCGCATTAGATATTCAAGGGGACAATTCTGAAAATAGCTTGTTCGTGCTTGACGGAGATTGTTATAGAACAGAGGAAAAGCGGCTCCAACAAATGGAACAACTTTACACTGGAACAGAAAAAGACAAGAAGGAAAGAAGACAAAAAGCCCTATCAAAAATAAAACAACTTTCTTTGCCTGAAAATGAACATCCTGAACATTATCTCTGGACTAAATTGAAAGACACGGATAATGATTTGTCTTCCTATGCCAAGGAGATAGTAATTGCACGTGATAAGCACGGTTACCTAGAGGAGATTCTTGAAAAAAGCGGAGAAAGTAGGGAAGGTTTTTATACACGCTTAACACACATACTCTCCAAATTGGATTTCTGGCAAGAATATGTCCATGAATTGAACGATTGGTTGCTCGAGCGAAAAAAAGTTTTGGGAATTTAGAAAGTCCCCAGTAAAGCCTGAAAGAACTTTCATTGCTATTGATTTAAGTTTTTTTGAGAACCTAAGAATTTAATAACACGGAAGGTTCCCAGACGTTAACAAAGAACAGAGCCCTTAATCGAACGCGATGTGAGGCTCAAATGTTTTCCGATGAGTTTCAAAAAATGAAATAACTCCTTTTTAGATGACTTTTTGGAGCATTTTTTATAAAGTATCCTATAACTAATTGAATTTATGAACTTATTATAATACTCTCACTCCACAGAATTCCACCCGGATGTTCGAATGGACGTCCGGGTTTCATTTTTTCGAACTTTTCGCAGCCCGCGGAATCGAAATTTTCCGCATTCCTTTCAGTTAAGCAACTTTGGAAGCCAACGTTCTTTTTTTCGGACTCTTCAGCCTTCTGGTCTAGAAATTAGGCTTGATTAAACGGGTGTCGTAAAGAAGTCCACCTCGTAGAAAGCCAGATTGCTAATAAGTAACGCCTGGAGGATCGTCTTTTGTAACGTCAAGAGGTTCTCCGCTAATGATCGCGTTGATTACAGCTTTTCTTTCGGCTTCATTTTGTGGGTAGAAGGCACCTCTGCCATGCAGTATGGGATCGCACTTAAATATCTTTGCGTGAATAGCGTAAAGCTCCTCATTCGTAAGCTTACTAAGGTCCTCCCAGTTGAGCCTTTTCTTTAAACGTTTCATTCTTCTATGATCCATAAAAATCAGTCGACGATAATCCCTTTTCTCGCCTTTCTATCACAATAAATATTGTATTTTCTCAACTCTTTATGAGCACGCTCCGGAGCCTCTTTCTTCAGTTTAAGTCCATCACATCCTGGCCCGTTATAGTCGTACCAGTCCGAAGGAAAGGTAGCCGGGACGTGCTCGTAGTATTTTTCTGATTCCGGCGTTAATCCTGTTGAATGGCGTCGACGCACTTCAGCGCCAAATTTCCGCGTTTTTTCGGTAAGTTTCTTCCTTAGCTTTGTCATCTAACACCTCCAAACTTTCCTACTTCTTTCTGCCATAGTTCAAGTACACAATAAGAGGAAAAAGGATCAGGCCTGAGGCAACAATCACTGCCTGATAGCCGAACCAACCTGAAAGTGCTCCGGCCGCAAACGGTCCCAATGCCATGCCGGCATGCCCTGTCAGGAAGTTAAATCCGAAGACTTCTCCCTTTTTATCAGGCGGGCATTCTGTTGAGATGATCGAATTCACCAAAGGAATTAGACCGGCAATCGCAAATCCGGCGATGAACCGCCAAACACCGAATTCAAACGGAGTTCGTCCCAAGACTTGAGCGGAGATTAAAAGACCGGCGAAGAACAAAGAGCACGAAAGTACCTTTAAGAAGCCAAACCTCTGTCCAGCCGCTCCGAGAATCGGAGAAGCAATCATGATCGAAATCGCGCAGACAGAAAATATCGTCCCGGAAAGCATCATGATGTTGTCCATGCTTCCTTGAAGCTGAGCAATGTAAAGCGGCAGGATTGGCTGAGCTGAGAATAAAGACGCGTGAATCACTGCGCAGGCAATCAGCATTTTGAAAATCGCTGGCTGTCGAAGAACACTCCAATCAAACCAATTACGTGAAGTGACTTTAACTGTCCTTGGTTTTTCTTTAATGCAAAAACCGATCAGTAGGGAAATAAGACCTAGAGCAACAGAAGCAACGAAGAAAGATTCGCGCATTCCGAAGTAATCTGCCAATACGCCGCCTACAAAAGGACCGACTACTGCACCGACTGTCATGCCTCCCTGCATCAATCCCATAGAGAGGCCTGTTTTACGGGCGGGAATTGAGGCGGCTAACAAAGCCAACAAAGCAGGATATAGACCGGCACACAAACCTTGGAAAAACCGAGCGGCAAACAATTGCATCGGAGTTTGGACAATGCCGCACAATGCGTAACTAATCGTCAGACCGATTGAGGCTCTTAAAGCCATGAGTTTGCGACTTTTACGATCCGCCAGGACGCCCCAGACGGGCCCGAGCAGTCCGCTCACAAAGAAAGTCACTGCAAAAACCGCACCTGACCACATGTCGACTTCCGAAGCCTTCGCTCCGAGTTCCGATGATAAATACACCGGCAAAAACGGCGTAATCATCGTGAACGACATATCCATCAGAAACGCGCTGGCGACTAAGATCGTAAGCGTAACAACCCACGGCACGAGAACCCCTCCTTCTCTTGGCATCTTTAAAGATTATGCGCTCGAAATGGGCGATTTTTAAATTTTTCCGAGAATCGAAAAATTCCTCCGTTATAAATCGGAGAAATAAATATGTTATGGTAGAATAATTGAAATATCTTTGGGTTCTATGCTGATGAAACTTGTCGCTAAATTTGCTGCATCCTTAGCCGTTCTTGGCCTTTCTTTTAATGTTCTTGCTGCAGAACTGAACGTTTACGCCTCCATGCCTGAGAAATACGCCTCTCAGGTCCTTGAACAGTTCACCAGGGAAACGGGTATCAAAGTCAACTTCCTTAGACTTTCTTCCGGCGAAGTTCTCTCCCGCCTCCAGGCAGAGAAAAGTAATCCCCAAGTCGATGTTCTTCTGGGAGGTCCGGCAGATTATCTTGAAGTTGCTAAGAACGAAGGGCTGACAGCACCCTATAAACCTAAAGGCTCTGATTTCATTCCGGCAGAATTTAAGGATCCACAAAATTATTGGACGGGAATCGGCATCATGCCGCTTGCCTTCATCACGAATAACAACTTTCTTAAAAAGAACAACCTGAAGGCTCCGACTTCCTGGCAGGATTTTCTAAAGCCTGAATACAAAGAAGGCCTTATCCTGGCCGATGCTCGAACCTCCGGAACTGCTACAGAACGCCTCTTCTCTTTAGAAAGAGTATTCGGGCGCGAAGGCAGTATCGACTTCCAGAAAAAACTTCACAAGAATGTTCAGATGTACACCAAGAGCGGTGCTTGGCCTGCTTTGCGTGTCGGTGACGGTCTCGCGGCTGCTGCCATGGTTTACTTGCCTGATGCGCTGGATATCGTCCAGCTCGGATATCCGGTCACGATTTCTTATCCGAAAGAAGGCGTTACCTTCGGCATCGAAGTTGTGTCTCTTGTAAAAGGTGCTAAACATCCGAAGGAGGCAAAAGAATTTTTAGACTGGGCCACTTCACCTAAACTGGCCGAATTCCTTATCAAAAATAAGATTAGGTACGTTCCGACCCGTACCGACGTCAAAGTTGACGACCCTGTGCTGGATTTAAAGAATATTCATATGCTTGGCGTCCCGTTGTCTGAGAAAGGCCGGCTACGCGAACAGCTTACAAAAGACTGGATTGATCAGGTCTTACAAGCCAAATAAGGGGCTTCTTGATTTAGAACATCGGCGCTTTCTTCTCTATAGGAGTAAAGAAGCCGCTTTCAATTTAACAATAGGCACTCCATGAAAGTGATCGGTCTGACAGGAGGGATTGGTTCCGGCAAAACAACGGTTTCTGACTTATTTGAGGAATTAGGGATCGAAGTTGTGGATGCAGATGTCGTCTCGCGGCAATTAACCGCGGTAAACGGCGGCGCAATGCCGGATATCGTTAAACACTTCGGGCCTGAAGCAGCCTCTCCCGACAGCTCCATGAATCGAAAATTCATTAGAGAGTTGGTGTTTTCTGACCCTGCGGCTAAAACGGCTCTGGAAAATATCCTTCATCCTTTAATTCGCAAAGAGTGTCAGCGCCAACTCGACGCCTCACAGTCCCCGTACACGATCTTAAGTGTCCCGCTTCTCATTGAAAGCCCCTTTTGGCGTTCGTCCATCGATCGCTTGCTTGTCGTCGAAGCGCCAGAAGCGCTGAGAGTCGAGAGGGTCGTTCAAAGAAGCCATCTAACGCCTGAAGCTGTGAAAAAGATTATCTCAACCCAGGCGACGACTGCTCAAAGGCTGGATGCAGCAGATGACGTCATTGAAAATGTCGGCACCTTCGAGATGCTAAAGGCCTCTGTATTAAAACTTCACGCAATGTACCTTTCTTTAAGTAGAAAAAGCTGAACCTCCGATACTGCCTGCTGTGTGAAAATTACTGTCTCGCAGTGGGATACAACAGCTTATTTTCTTAGTCTAAACCTTCTCATTGTGTAAAATCGTATAGGAGAATCCCTTGATATTTTTGCGTTATTTCTGAGAGATTTTTCGATAGCCGTACGCCTTCGGCGGTAATCATTTCCATTACCGGCCGTTAAGGGGAAAATATAAAATTATTCTAGGAACGCGAGAGATTGGAATGACCGAAACCTTATTACGATATGAGTTTCCCTCCAACGAAAAACTTCGTACTTTTTTGAGACTAGCTGACCTTTTTAAACAGCTGTCGTGGTTTGCTCAGCAAGATAATGCGAATGATCACCGAGCAGCCATCATCAAGTACTTTGAAATTCAAGAGGTCACAACCCGCGGAGATCAAAAAAATGACCTCCTGCACGAACTTGCTCGCTTCCGGTCCTGCTTGGAACCTCTCGCAAATAATGACAACGTTGACCAGGAATCCTTAAAAGAAACCTTGGACAAACTCCAAGTCAGCAGAGCCGAATTAAGCTGCGTGGGCGTCAGAATCTCCCATCTCTCCAGCCAGAACGAATTCCTTAAAACAGTCGGACAGCGCTCAGGCATTCCTGCCGGAACCTGTGAATTCGACGTCCCTGTTTACCACCATTGGCTTCACCTTTCGGCTGAAGAACGCAAGCACTATCTCAATGAGTGGATAAAGCCCCTGCTCCCCTACAGCAACGCCATCGATTTGATTTTGAATCTGCTGCGCGGCACAGCTGAGTTAAATGACGTGGAAGCGATCAAAGGCTCTTACCACAAAGACCTTCAGGGCAAAACGTTTACACTGCTCCAAGTGTTTGTGGATCCTAAACTGAATATGATTCCGAAGATCTCCGCGAACCGTTATCTCCTTTCGGTTCGTTTCTCCGGCGCCAATTTCGGCAGCGGTCCGATCGCGGAAATTCCCGAGGTGATGCCTTTCCGCCTCGGTTTATGCAATATGTAGTAAAAATGGCAATTAAAGTTAAATGCCCGACCTGCGGGCGTGAATGTGAATACTCAGACAAGAACCCGTATCGTCCTTTCTGCTGCGAACGTTGCCGCTTAATCGATCTCGGCGCGTGGGCAGAAGGGAAATATTCCATCAAAGATAAACCGATGGAAGGCGACGACGATCTTGATATCTCTGCCGATGCACTCGCCACCGGCAAACTCGCCGCACATAAAGCTGACCTAGAGAAGTAGAACTACTTTCTCGCCGTCACCTGCGCTAGTACCGGTTCCGTCGCCGGCAAAATCGGATGCGGTAAGTCCTCTAAGGTACAGAATCGATATGTCTGTCCTTCGAGACATTTCAGCTCTTCAGGATTCAAACGGCAATGCAGGAAATGCAAATGCACGGTGGCATGAGGATACGTGAACACCGTTGAATAAACCCCTCGGCAATCAGTTACCTGAACGCCGAGTTCTTCTTTCATTTCACGGACAAGCGCTTCCTCAAGAGTTTCTCCGGCTTCGACTTTGCCGCCCGGAAATTCCCAGTAGCCCGCATAGACTTTTCCTTCGGGACGCGAAGTCATCAGAAAACGTCCGTCTTTATCAAAAGCCACGGCAACAACCACTTCGGTCGGTTTAGTTGTCATGCTCAGTCTCCAAATGCATTCTTCCTGCCCAGTCGCGTGCAAACTGGTAAGCCACACGGCCGGAACGAGAACCGCGCTGCAGTGCAAACTGCAATGCTTCGGTTTGCCATCTGTCGGAGATTTCTCCGCCGAAATGTTTTGTCCAGCCTTCGGCGACCGCTAAATATTCTTTTTGAGAGAACGGGTAGAAGCTCAACCAAAGACCGAAACGCTCGGATAACGACATCTTTTCTTCGATCGTCTCAGCCGGATGGAGTTCGCCGTCTTCGTCCATGCTGCTGGCAAGGTTGTCCTGCATTTTCTCCGGTATTAAGTGACGACGATTGGATGTTGCGTACACCAGCAGATTGTCTCCGGTCGAAGCCACGGAGCCGTCCAAAATCGCTTTCAGTGCTTTGTATCCGCCTTCTCCGAATTCAAAAGACAAATCATCGCAGAAAACAATAAATTTTTCGGGTCGATCGGCGATGCGCTGAGCAATGTCGATCAGATCCTTTAAATCTTCTTTATCGACTTCAATGAGACGCAGTCCTTGATCTGCAAACTGCTTCAAACACGCACGGATAAGAGAGGATTTTCCGGTGCCTCGCGCACCGGTTAAAAGAACATTATTTGCGGGCAAACCTCGAACAAACTGCTCCGTGTTTCTGAGCAACGCGGCTTTCTGCTGATCCGCATTCTTAATCGAATCCGGATCTACGAGTGCGACTCGATGAATCGGCTCGAGGACGCCGTAGGACATGCCCAAGTATTGTTTGCGGCGCCACCGAAAAGCCGCTGCGCTCCAATCTACTTCATCCTCGGTCTTGGGAAGAAGAATTTCCAGTCGATCGAGAAGACGTTCCAGTTTTTGTTCGAGTTTTGCGTCTGCCATCTCTGTATTTAGCTTCTGTAATCTGCGTTGATCGAAACGTAATCGTGAGAAAGGTCTGTGGTCCAAACAGTTTCGCAGGCATCTCCACGGCCGAGGCTGATACGAACGGTAATTTCATCCTGGCTCATCACAGCAACGCCCTGCTCCTCCATATATTCAGGAGCACGGCCGCCGTTCTTGGCGACTAAAACGTCGTCCAGCCAAAGAGAAACTTTCGTTGCGTCCAAATCCGGAATCTTTGAGTTGCCGACCGCGGCCAGAATTCGGCCAAGGTTAGGGTCGGAAGCAAAGAAGGCTGTCTTAACCAACGGAGAATGAGCGACGGCGTAGGCAACTTTGAGGGCTTCCGCTTCGTTTTTCGCATCTTCCACCGTAATGGTAATGAACTTCGTTGCGCCTTCTCCGTCTCGGACCATCGCTTGAGAAAGCTTTTGTCCGACTTCGATTAAAGAATCCAGCAAATCATCAAAGCGCGGGTCGTCCATACTTTCGATCGGGCGAGCATTGCTGCATCCGGTAGAAATCAAAACGAACGAGTCGTTCGTGGACGTGTCCCCGTCGACGGTAATACGGTTATAAGAAGCATCGGCCACCATCTTGACGACTTTGCCGATTAGGTCCTGACCGATGGCAACATCGGTCGCAATGAAGCCCAGCATCGTTGCCATGTGCGGCTCGATCATGCCGGAACCTTTGCTGATACCGGTGATCGTGATTTCCTCGTCATCCAGCATGACACGCTGGGAAACGCATTTGGGAACGGTGTCCGTTGTCATGATGGCTTCGGCCGCTGCGATCCAATTGGTTCTCGACAAATGCTTAGCGGCTTCTTCCACGCCTTTAAGCAGACGGTTCATGGGGAGCGGTTCCATGATGACACCGGTCGAGAATGGCAGAACCTGCATCGGAGAGCAGTCGAAGATATCCGCAACCTTTCTGCAGGTTTCCTGAGCGTCTTGGAGACCTTGTTCGCCGGTACCTGCGTTTGCTATGCCGGTGTTGACGACTAATGCTCTGATGTTATTCGTTTCAGCTAAGTGAGTCCTGCAAACCTGAACAGGCGCTGCCGCGAAGCGATTAGAAGTAAACACGCCTGCGACGCGGGATCCTAATGCCAACTCAACCACCAGAACGTCATTGCGGTTGGGTTTACGGATATTGGCTGCCGCAACGCCGAGGACAACTCCGGGAACCGAGTAAATCTCAGACGGTTCGGGCGGGAAGAGATTGATTGCCATATTGCTTTTCCTTTTTTCTCAAAAATTTTTTGATTTAATTTTTCGATTTTAGAGCACGAATGTCGGCCAAAAGAAAACGGCTCAAGGTGTTTTCACCGAGAGCCGTCTTTCCATTAATTCAGATTAACGAAGTTTGCCGTGGCAGTCTTTGAATTTCTTGCCGCTGCCGCAGGGGCAGGGATCATTACGTCCGACATGCGCAAACGGATCTTCTTCCTGAGGAAGGGCTTCTTGCTGAGCGGGAGCCTGAGCTTCCTGCTGAGCCGCTGCGACTTCTTCAGGTTCCGGCTGACGAATCTGAACATTCATCAGAACGCGGGTGACGTCGGCACCGACAGTTTCAAGCAAGTTGGCAAACAGTTCAAAAGCTTCGCGCTTGTATTCCTGTTTCGGCTGTTTCTGAGCATAGCCGCGGAGATAGATGCCCTGACGGAGCATATCGAGCTGGCTGAGGTGCTCTCTCCAGCGCTGATCCAGGAACTGAAGCAGAACGTTGCGTTCAAACTGTGCAAAAGCTTCGTGACCGACCAAGGCGACTTTTTCGTCGTAAACCTTGTTGGTGGCTGCAAGCAGCATATCCAGAAGTTCCTGGTCGTCGGAGCTTTCGGATTTTTCCAGTGTAGCCTTGAGCGGAACATCCAGATTCCACTGTTCTTTCAGTTCTTTTTCTAAGCCTTCAAGATCCCACTGTTCTTCGACGGTATCTGCCGGAACATAGTGGCGGAACAGGCTGGTGAAATATCCGTCGCGAAGTTCCTTCACAGGACCGGACACATCTTTGTTTTCCAGGATTTCGTTACGCAGAGCGTAGATTTCTTTTCTCTGATCGTTTGCCACGTCATCGTATTCAAGCAGTTGCTTACGAATATCGAAGTTGCGGGATTCGACCTTACGCTGAGCAGTTTCAATGGAGCGGGAAACAATACCTGCTTCAATGGCTTCACCTTCAGGCAGACGCAGCTTGTTCATCAAAGCCTGCATCTTTTCGCCAGCGAAGATTCTGAGCAGCGGATCTTCCATGGACAGATAGAAGCGGGAAGAACCTGGGTCACCCTGACGGCCGGAACGTCCGCGCAGCTGGTTGTCGATACGGCGGGACTCGTGACGCTCGGAACCGATAATTCTCAAGCCGCCGAGTTCCACAACGCGGTCGTGGTCAACCTGCCACTTCGCTTTGATTTCTTCTTTCTGAGCCTTCTTCTGTTCTTCAGAAAGGGTTTCATCGTTGTCGATCTGTTCAAGAGCCTTGCTGATGCCGCCGCCTAAGACGATGTCGGTACCGCGGCCGGCCATGTTGGTGGCAATCGTAACCATGCCGGGACGGCCGGCTTCCATAACGATCTGAGCTTCTCTTTCATGCTGCTTAGCATTGAGCACATTATGCGGAATGCCTGCTTTAGTCAGCATGTCGCTGATAAGTTCGGAGTTTTCGATCGAGGTCGTACCGACAAGAACCGGCTGACCGCGGCCGTAGCACTCTTTAACGTCATCAACGATAGCTTTGTATTTTTCTTTTGCAGTGCGATAGACCTTATCCTGCTGGTCATCACGAATCATCATGCGGTGTGTCGGGATGACAACCGTTTCCAGACCGTAAATTTCCTGGAATTCATAAGCTTCCGTATCGGCCGTACCGGTCATACCGGAGAGCTTTTCATACATACGGAAGTAGTTCTGGAAGGTAATAGACGCGAAAGTCTGGTTTTCCTGCTGAATTTCAACGCCTTCTTTGGCTTCAACGGCCTGATGCAGACCGTCGGACCAACGGCGTCCTTTCATCAAACGACCGGTGAATTCGTCAACGATAATGACTTCGCCGTTCTGAACGACATAGTGCTGGTCTTTGACAAAGAGCGTATGAGCACGGAGCGCTGCATTCAGATAGTGAAGCAGCATGATGTTCGTCGGAGAATAAAGGCTTTGGCCGGCAGGCAGCAGACCCATGTCGACCATGATTTTTTCGACTTTCTCGTGGCCGGCTTCAGAAAGCTGAACGGTGTGCTGCTTTTCATCAACCCAGTAGTCGCCTTCGCCCTTTTCCTGTTTCTGGCGAACCAGCATGTCGGGGATCTTGTCGATCGCAACGTAAATATCCGTGCTGCCTTCGGCAGGGCCGGAAATAATCAGCGGGGTTCTGGCCTCGTCAATCAAAATGGAGTCAACTTCGTCCACGATCGCGAAGAACAGACCTCTCTGGCGGCGTGCGCCGGTCTCGTACTCCATATTGTCGCGGAGGTAGTCAAAGCCGAATTCATTATTCGTACCGTAGGTAATATCGGCAGCGTAAGCGGCCTGCTTCTGATCGTTCGGCTGATTGGAAAGAATCGTTCCGACACTCATTCCAAGGAAGTTGTAAACCTTACCCATCCATGCCGCGTCACGGCTTGCCAAGTAATCGTTCACGGTCACGACGTGCGCACCTTTACCGGGCAATGCGTTGAGGTAAACCGCTAATGTTGCGGTCAAAGTTTTACCTTCACCGGTACGCATTTCAGCGATCTTGCCGTCGTTTAAGACCATACCGCCGATTAACTGCACGTCAAAGTGACGCATTCCGAGAACACGGAAACTTGCCTCACGGACGACGGCGAATGCTTCCGGCAGGAGAGAGTCCAAGGAAGCGCCGTCGGCTAAACGCTGACGGAATTCAGCCGTTTTAGCTTTGAGCTGTTCGTCGCTCAATGCCTTCATTTCGGGCTCAAGTTTATTAATCGCAGCGACTTTACGGCGATATTGCTTAATCAGTCGATCGTTGCGGCTACCAAAAATTTTTGTCAGTAAACTGGCCATTAATTCTTTCTCTTAATAAAAACGGAGGCACAACGCCTCCCATTGGCAGTTACACCTTGCCAATTTTGAAACTCACTGATTTTACAACACTAAACAGTTTTTGCCCGTCCTTTTACAAGTTGCATAGAAAGTGTGCTTTTTCACTTATTCAATCATGCTAAGAATTGAATTAAGCTTTTCATTTTGCTAAGTTAGACGGCACAATGTCTTATTTATTTTGGCTCTGAAATGTACCCGCGATCTGCACAAAAACCGATCTCCAAAGTTCTTCAAAGAGGTACTTTGGCTAAGCATTTCGGATTCCTGAAATTAGCGAAGCGCCTCGCCGCGGTGATTGATCCCGTATGCCAAAGCTACAAATTGGGCGCCTCGGTCACGCCGGACTGTCTTAGGCTTACTGTCCAACAGGTTCGCATCAAAGACGAAAACCCATACGACATCGATCCGGACGAAGATCCTCGCGATCTGATCAAAGAAGTTCTCCTCTTGGAAATCGGACTGCCCAATCCGCTTTTTGTCCGCCGCTTCACGATGTTCCAGCCCTCGGTCGAAAAAGCACTTGCCGAGAAAGGCTTCGGCGCCATGAAAGTCAAACCTGTCATTGATCGATGCGGTCTGCATCCGCAGCCCTTTCTCTT
>ERZ791901.189-NODE-189-length-55039-cov-9.140295_pt1 | contig 55039 bp, 42 predicted proteins | sample MGYA00510150_ERZ791901 | MGnify/ENA primary metagenome ERZ791901 (study PRJEB30046, sample SAMN00792058) | human gut metagenome | study: EMG produced TPA metagenomics assembly of the A metagenome-wide association study of gut microbiota in type 2...
CCCACTGCTTATTGCTCTTCGCAACCTCCGCAGGGGACTTACTTGATTTGGTTAATTTCTTGAACAATCTTACAGGATAGCAGATTGCTGAATGATTACAATACAGTCACATTACATGAGCATTTTTATGCCCGGAAAGGAATTAAATAATGATACGATTTATTCTCGTCTGTATCGTGGTGATCGGATATCTGATCCTGTCCATTCCTATTCTTCTGGTCGAATGGATCATAGGCAAATTTTCTCCTATGACAAAGGATGTCAGCTCTCTCCGGATCATCCAGGCAGTATTTCGCTTCATCCTCTGGATTACCGGCGCCAAAGTCACAGTGATTGGAGAAGAAAATGTGCCAAAAGATACTCCAGTGCTTTATATCGGCAACCACAGAAGCTACTTTGACATTCTTCTTACCTATTCCCGTTGCCCGATCCGCACAGGCTACATCGCCAAAAAAGAAATGGAAAAAATCCCTCTCCTGTCCACATGGATGCATTACCTTCACTGCCTTTTCCTTGACAGAAAAGATATCAAACAAGGTCTGAAAACCATCCTGACAGCGGTCGATAAAGTAAAATCCGGAATTTCCATCTGTATCTTCCCGGAAGGAACCAGAAACAGGAACCAGGACGAGCTCGATATGCTCCCATTCCATGAAGGAAGCTTCAAAATCGCTACAAAAACAAAATGCCCGGTCATTCCGATCGCAATCAGCAATTCTGCCGATATCTTCGAAGCCCACTTCCCGAAAATAAAACCTGCAAAAGTTGTGGTAGAATACGGCAAGCCAATCTACCCGGATGAGCTGAGCAAAGAAGATAAAAAACATATCGGAGAATACACGCAGAATATTATTCATGAGATGCTGGTAAAGAATAAACCTCTTACCCAGAATTGATTCAGCCAGATATTTGCAAATTCTAAAAGCCTTATCATTCAATTTATGTATGATAAGGCATTTTTCATTCAAATATACATTCCAGTCAATACGATTGCCGTTACCGTCCCGGTCAATGTCGCCAGAAGCGCTCCCGGCAGCGTATATCTTGTCTTTTCAATCTTCACAGCTGCGAAATACACACTCATACAGTAAAACAGACTCTCCGTCGAACTTAGGATCACCGCTCCCATAAACCCAGCTCTCGAATCTGTCCCATACTGTTTAAAAATATCCAGCAACAACCCAAGCGCTGCACTGGAAGAAAACATCCTCACAATAGTCAGTGGCAAAATTTCTGAAGGAATTCCAAAACCTGACGTTAACTTTCCCAACACATTTCCCACAAAGTCCAAAAATCCTGAACCTCTGAGAATCCCAACTCCTGTCAGCAAACCTATCAGTGCCGGACAGATGCCTGCTACCGTTTTTAATCCGTCTTTCGCTCCATCCAGAAAATCATTATAAACATCCCTTTTCGCAAATAAGCCCCACAGAATAATATAGAGCATAAAAACCGGAATCATCATATCCGACAGAAAAGAAAGAAGCTTCATCTCCCCCTCCCTCTGCGGTTCATAATCCGGCAGAAAATCACCGCTGTCGCAGTACTTACCGCAGTAGCCACAATTCCCGGTCCCACCACCGCCGCCGGGTTTATGCTTCCATACTGTGCACGATACGCGATCATATTTACAGGAATCAGCTGCAATGACGAAATATTTATGATAAGAAATGTACACATCTCTTTGCTGGCTACACGCGAACGAGTCCTCTCATCTTCCAAATCAGCAAGACACTCCATTGCCTTCAGTCCCGCAGGCGTAGCTGCCCAGCCAAGTCCAAGGATATTTGATAAGAAATTCAGCGAAATATATTTACAGGCATCCGATTCCAGAGGCAGCCTCGGAAACAAAAACCTTATTACCGGACGCATTTTCCCGGAAAGCTTCTCCACCATCCCGGATTCCTGTGCAATCTTCATCAGTCCCGACCACATCGCTACGACTCCGGCCATAGAAATACATAAAGTCACCGCATCCTTTCCCGAAGACACAGCCGCCTCTGTCACCGTCTTAAAGTTTCCGGTCAGAGCTCCATATATAATTCCTATAAGAATCATTCCACTCCATAAATACGTCATACCTTCTGTGCCCCGAACATAACTCATATCTCTACATCATATTCTCGTCTCCCCCGCCTCAGAACTTCCATTGTATCTGAATTGAGCCAGGAAGTACCTTTAACAATGTAATCATCTTATCAACTGTAAATCGTTTTTCATCAAAATCAATATCATTCCAGAGACTTATATTGGACACCACTTTCTCCATCTGCTCAGGTGTCGCATGATTCTCCGCAAGAGTCGTCATCTTCTCCGCCTTTAACTGACGCGTATGATCAAGCTGCTCTACCCTCTGGTTAATATAATTCGTAAGAGTTTCTCCCGCACCAATCAGGGAATCTACAAGCACAGAGATCTCCTCCTCAATCTCCTCAATTTCCCTGTAAATCTGCTTTACCTGCGGATTTTCATTCAGTTTCGTGTATCCCACCGGAGTCTGCGCATCACGCAACTTGCGCACCATTTCTCCATATACATAATTCTCCACTTCTTCTGTATAAATTTTGCCACATCCCGGACATGCCTTGTTGTTTAAGCGCTTTGTGCATCTTAAGTACTGTTTACCGGACTGTATTTTTACACTCATAAGAGCATAACCACAATGGCCACATTTCACCTTCCCGGCAAGCCAGGTATTCACAGCCTTTCTGTTCGCCTGAATCGTCTTATTTCCAAAGAGCTTGATCCTGCAATTCAGCCATTGTTCCGATGATACCAGTCCCTCATGCGGGGCAACCACAAGCATATGCCCTTTCAGATTCTGCAGCTTATCTGCCGCTGCGTCCCTTCCCTGGTACAGATAACATCCATGAATCCCGTCAAACTGCTCCTGTCTGCTGACAATATTTGTACCATGGCTCTTAAAAAAGCGATATACATCCATATCCGCGCGAACATAGACAGGATTCCTCAGAAGCTGCGCGAGCATTGGGCGTATCAGCTCTTTCCCATAAAACTGCACCCCTTTTTCCGCATAGTATCTGGTAATATCCCCATAAGAAGTATAAGGTTTCTCATACATCTCAAAGATTTCCCGCACGATTGCCGCCTCCTGTGGCTCCTCCACCAGCTTCTTCGTATGGATTCCCTCCATCATGATCTCCTCAAGGCGATATCCATAAGGAGGCTTTCCACCCATGCGAAACCCCTTCTGACTTCTGGAATAATAAGCATCACTGACACGCTTCTGTATCGTTTCTCGCTCAAGCTGCGCAAACACAATACAGATATTCAACATTGCACGCCCCATCGGTGTGGAAGTGTCAAATTTCTCTGTCGAAGAGACAAATTCTACCTGATACTGCTGAAACAGCTCCATCATATTTGAAAAATCAAGAATAGAACGACTGATTCTGTCCAGCTTATAAACGATCACCTTCTCCACTTCCCCACGTCGGATATCCGTCAAAAGCTGCTGCAGCTGAGGCCTGACTGTATTCTTACCACTATATCCCTTATCCTTGTATTCTTTAAAAGCACCGCCCTTTAATTCATACTTGCAGAACTCAATCTGGCTCTCAATAGAAATACTATCCGCTCTGTCCACTGACTGTCTTGCATAAATTGCGTTAATTCTCTTCATAGAAATCCTCCTTTACATTATCATAACCGTTATATTGTCAATACAATTACGATAACAAATATTCAAAAGTGTGTAAATCGACATTTTTCGACATTTATGTGTAGATTTTTATTGGATTTCCATTTATAATTCAAACATAACTATATGAAATAAGAATCAGCCCTATATCCCTGCGAGTTAGAATCCTTATCTTTGGATTATTCGCTAGTACAGCGAATAACCGCTCCGCAATTTCAGTAAAAAAGGAGGTTTTTTATGAGAAGAAAATGTACCGACTCTTTGATTCACTGGAAAAAATCCCCAGCACGAAAGCCTTTAATTCTGCAGGGGCTCCGCCAGACAGGAAAAACCTGGCTGCTTATGGACTTTGCCTCCAAACAATACGACAACACTCTCTACATCAATCTCGAAACAGACCAACCTGCTGCCAGCTACCTCTCAACTCCCCATGACCCACAGGAAGCGCTTCTCTTTCTGGAAACCTACGCAGACAAGCCCCTGCGGCCTTCCTCCTCCCTACTGATCCTCGACAACATCCAATGCACCCTTAAGATTTCCACACTCCTCTCTGCAATCGCCGCAGACTTTCCACAATATCACATCGCCGCTGTTACCAGAAGTGTGGGAAACTCTGACCTCTACTCACACCACGACTTCGATATCCTCACACTTTATCCTCTGGATTTCGAAGAATTTCTCTGGGCAAATGCCGAGTTTGCTCTCGCCCGTGAGATCCGTGCCCATTTCACCAGTTTTACACCTATGGGAAAAGACCTTCACCAAAAAGCCCTCTCGCAATTTCGTCTCTACCAGATCATCGGCGGAATGCCTGCTGCCATTATGGAATACAAAAAAGAAAAGAAGCTTCTGATGGTACCTGATACCCAGCAAAAGCTTCTCGATCTGTTTCTCAATGATATTAGTACGCTCGCTCCCAAAGGAACTACACGATACTGCCGCAACAGCTGGCTGTCCATCCCATCGCAGCTCGGAAGAACCAGCCGTAAATTTCAATATACACGCATCACCAAAGGCGCCACCGCCAAAACCTACCAGGAACCATTGCAGTGGCTCATCCAAAACGGACTTGTGCTGCCATGCCATGATAATCGGGATGGCAAAAATGCTGCCAGACAACAAATTAATCTGCATCTGTATCCTATCGACACAGGACTCTGCACACGCATGCTCAAAATCCCTGCTTATCAGCTTCTCACCGGCGAAGAAAGCATTGCAAACACTGCCTGCACAGAAACCTTCCTCGCACAGCAGTTTATCCAGAACGGTTACACACTCTCCTACTGGTCCAGCGGCAACCAGGCAGAAGTTCCATTTTTACTGTCCAAAAATAATCACTTTATAGCTGTAGACTACCGCATTACCCCGCATCAGAAATGCAGGAATCTTATGCGGTTATACAATATCAGACACCAGACAGACTCTTCATGTCCTCTGGAGCAGCTTAAACAGATGTATCTTCTCTCCACAGAAGACTTCAAAAGTAAAGAACACTACCAGATTGTACCGGTGTATGCGGCTTTTTGTATCTAACTTCCGGATCTTGAAAATCACAGGTCTCACTTGCCCTCAGCTGAAGCAGATTCATTTTATAATCCGACACCATTGGACGGACTTTTTCAGGAATCTCAAGCATATCTGCCAGATTCTTACGTTAAGTTTCCAGCTGGCAGCATCCCATGGATCTGGCCATTTCTTCTAGTTTATCTGTAGCGGGAACGCATGACAGTAATGGTTGATGCAGAGTGGCAGGCGCGGGCAGATAAACGTTTTAATCGTCTAATGAAAGAAGCGCATCTCTGACCTTCTCACCCTCGTATTTTTCCCGGATAATTGCACTGGAAAATTCCATTGAATATACTGCCTGTGTATATTCTCCCAAATCCAGCACATCTGCCTGGATAATATCTAGCATATCTGAATCATCTTTGCATGCATCAATTAATCTGTTGATTTTTTCTTTAATCATTCTCTGATTCCTCCCAATAGTAATTATCCTTATTTTCTCACCAAACATTTTAACCAGTTATAATAACCCAATTATACCACGCTATATTTTTTATGCATCAGAATTATCCCAAAATTCAACTTAATTCATATGTTTTTTTATAAATATATAGTCTGCTTTACATCTTAAATGTAATTCTTCATGATCGGTAAAAATAAGTAAACTTTGAATTTCAGACCAATTCAAATTTAAATTCTTTCCTAACCTGAGAATTTCTTTCCGAGATAAAATAGATAACGTTTTAAATAAAATTTTACCTGGCAATGGATAAGTATATTGAATTTTTCGATTATGATGTCGTATTTTCACCAGTAATCGTAATGCTTTAAAATAATCCTGCAACCATTTAAAAAAAATGAGTTCTTTTTGATGTTTATGCATAACAAATTTACGTGATTTAATTACCATTTTCATGCTCCTTATCCTTACATAATTTATCATCTAATTTTATATGTATAGGTAAAAAATATCTGTTACTTTCAGTAACAATTTTCGATGCATTTTTTAATATATAATGATACAATAAAGATATTCTAAAAGATTGGGGGATTAAATATGTTTTTTAGAAAAAAGCAAGATGAATTGAAAACAGAACTTTTATTAAAGTCATGCAACAAACAAAACGAAAGTTTATCAACCGAACTTACTCTACAAAAAATATCTTTAGATAAAACTAGTTTACCAGATGAGAACGATATTCCTTTTTGGAATGAAAAAAATATTCGCAACCAAATCAGTATTGATATTGACGGCAACTACAAATCCATTAGTGAATTTGCAAATGAATGTAATGTTGATCGTTCTTTAATTACACAGTGGATTTCTATGAAAAAAAATATAAATCGTGACAGACTTCTGTGTATGTTAATTACACTGTATGGAGAAGATCCGGATGGAACTGGAAAGATTAATGAAATTTTAAAATCCTTAAAAGGGATTGACAGTTTACATATCCATAATTTAAGAGATTATACAATTATTTTGGGTATGAAACAACATAAAAAATTAGATGAAATTGATGAAGAGCTACGAAATAAGCAATTAGATGGATTTGAAAATTTCCAATAAGCATTTAACTAGGCAAAAAAGATTATGTTTCCGTTTTAGAAAACAGAATCTTTTTTTGTTTTCTGCCTTTAGAAATATGCATTAAAAGTTGTTACTACCAGTAACTGCACTCCATTTGAATATCAAATATAATACAGTCATGATCAACAAGGAAAAAACAAAATTCCTTGAACAAACTGAAGAAAACGATGGAGGTTTTATTATGGTAGTAAATATGAAGAATTATGAAGAATTAAGTGAAGAAGAATTACAGAGCGAATTAAATAAATATATGGAAGAGGGTAATGCTACTTTTAATGATGAAAAAGCCAGAACAAAATTGCTGGATAAAGTAAGTAAACTCTGTAAACGTTTAGCTAATCTTCCAATTATTGGCTTTTATATAGAGAGAGTTGGAATTTCTTGTGAACTCATTGAGGATGTTGCTGCAGGAAATTATAAAGTTCCAATTTGTACTGTTGTAACACTTATTGGAGGGCTTATTTATTTAGTGTCACCTATTGATCTTATTTCAGATTTAATTCCAATTTTAGGATATATGGATGACGCAGCAGTACTGCACCAAGTATTTAACACTGTAGAAAAAGATTTAAATGATTACATAGCATGGAAATCTCAGATTTTGTTAACTGGAGGAAATGAATAATGAAAAATGAAAAACGGAACTTTGCAGCAGAAATAACAACCTTTTCAAATGGTTTATATCAAGAAAGCATAATGAAACGTGCAGTTGCAAGAGGAGGACACTGTCCCAATTTAAAAGGTCATATTAACGAAATTATGACCGTGGATAAATTAAATACAAATCTTCATAATATTATAAATGGAAAAAAAGCTTATCTGACGAAATCAACAACTGCTATGAGAGATGATATAATTGTAAAAAAATCTGGAAAAGTTGTAGAGCGATATCAATTAAAAGATACACCTAAGGGAATCCATAATACTATACGAAAAGTAGAGCAACATCAGTATAAGGGAACCAATCTCATGGGTACAAAAGAAACAGTAGCCGCATATAACAATGCGATCCAAAAAGCAAATGCAAAAGGAAAAAAAATTTCTCAGAAAATGACTTCAAATGGCATTTCCTCTGAAAAAACAGAATTACTCTCAGCACAGGTATTAGGTGGAAGTATTTCACAAAATCTAAAGTGCATCGGCAAAGCAGCACACAAAACTGGTACAATGAGTGCTGCACTGGGTGGAGGAATTGAAGCAATAAAAGATATTTCTGCAGTATACCACAAAGAAGAACATCTTTCTGAAGCAGTAACAAATACAGCAAAAGAAGCAGGAATCTCCTATGCATCTGCCGCTATCGGTGAAGCAACCAATATTATTGTTACAATAGGAGTAGCAGCAACACCAGCCAATGCATTTGCAAAACCAGCAGGAAATATAAGTGGTACTGCAATGACATGCCTAAGCTATAAAGGCTTAAAAAAAATATCTCAGAAATCCAAACCTGACATCTAATCCCTATCTTCTCTCCACTAAATCCAGAGTCCTGCTGCCCTGTATCAAGGATACAGTATTAATTGACCCTGACAGGCGCTATACCATGGCACTGGCTTCTATTATTTATGATTTCCTTGATGATTATATTGTCCATGCTTCTATACATAAGTTCCTATCCTCTGAACGTGCAGCTGCACTGGAACATCTCAAAGTACTGGAAGATATGGGGATTCATACGGATAGCATTATTATTTTTGACAGAGGCTATTATTCTGAAGACATGTTCCGTTACTGTGTCGAACATGGCTATTTCTGTGTCGAAAACTTAATCTGGCAGATATAGTTACTATTCAAGGGATAATTGGACTTAAGAATGTGAAGAAAGGAACCCCGGTCAATTAAGGCTGGGATTCTTCTCATATGCACATAAAAAGATCCAAATCGCATAGACAAGAATTTCTATACAGCTTGGATCTTTTAATTTCAGCATATTTATTGATTATATCGTTGCCAAATAGCGTTTACCAATATTCTTCCACATAATCAGTTGCATCTTCTTCTGATAATGAAAATACCTTCATTAAGTTTTTTATGGTAACATCTTTACTGGCGTTAAAACTTTTACAGGTACTGATTGTTGCCTGGATGCCTTCTAACCGTCCTTCGCGTCTTCCCTCAAGTCTTCCCTCATTCATTAATTCTTCCAATGCAGTACACATGTTAACCTGACCTCCCTTCCGTTCTGATTCTAAAGCATGGTCTATCAGTTTCTGCGACTGGGTGATCGCGCCAATCACGATTCCCAATTCGGATGTGATGTTTCTGTTTTTATATACCGTATTGATTCTTTGATAATCGCGTTCATAAATGGAACGGCTAATATCAAACACAGCATCAACTTCCGGATCTTGAAAATTACAGGTCTCACTTGTCCTCAGTTGAAGCAGGTTCATTTTATAATCCGACACCATTGGACGGACTCTTTCAGGAATCTCAAGCATATCTGCCAGACATAGTGGACCATCCCATGGATCTTCTCCATAATAAACACAGAGACTGATCACTGGATGCAGCCGGTCTGTTTTCCTCATATTCGAGAGGAACTCATCTGAAGATTTAAAATGTCCATCCTTCTTGTTTTTAGCAGCGATCTCGTTATATTCTTTCAGATAAGAAAAAGCATCTCCTACCATATGCCGCAACGGCATCGCATAATGAATCTTTGCCTGGTTCTCCAGTCCCCAGAGGACAAAATCAATGCCATAGGCAGTTTTCTTTACAACATCCAATATTTTCTGGATAGTTTCTGCATGACCATTAAATTTAATCAGTGAAGAAACATCGGTGTCAACTTCTGTAAGGTCATTCGGCTTCAGCACTTGTTCCCCATCGAATAATGCCGCATTGAACAAGTCTGCAAAATGATGATTGTTTCTCCAGAAGTTCTTTAGTATGGTATCTGGCTTTATTTTATTTTGTTCCAGCGTTCGACACCTCCTGTTGCTTTGTTACTACCACTATATCATATATAGCGTTTTATTTCCATAAGAGAATTTGTCGGAATCTGTCATTTGATCCATATACTTAAAATCTCTATTCCACCAAATATTTTAAATTCAAGACTGGAAGTTCCATTATAACTATCAAAAATCATAATGCTATTAGGTATAGCGCTATTTATAAATTCGAATATATAGTCCATTATCGTGAATCATTTCCATTTATCAGTAAAATTTTTTCATTTATGAACCTGTACACCACCCAAAGGGGAACTATAATCATGACAAAGATTAAAAACACAAAGAAGGGCATGGCAAAAAAGACATTAAGTATGTCACTTGTTGTTGCAATGCTTGCTACTTCTAATGTGCCGGTATGGGCTGCTGAGTTCAGCGATGGAACTGACACACCAATTTCTACAGAAGCTCCGGCTGCTGAAGCATTCTCTGATGATGCTGCAGAAGCTCCAGTTGTCGAAGATGGCACAGTTGAAAATGCAACTGCAACTACAAGTAAATTAGCACCTCTGGTAATGGACGAAAAAGTTAACGTAAAAAGCACTACATCTTCAGCAGAAGTGTGGACTGGTAGTCTTGAAAAAAAACAGGGCAATGTTTTACATGCAGCAACACCACAAGGTGTAAAATCTACAGTGTCTACTCGCCCGGATCTTCTCACTCTTACAGATACAGATAAAACAAAATTAAATCCAGATGATCTTACCGTGAATGGTGCTAAGACAGATTATCAGTGGTATAGAGATGCTCATGATGGCAAGGGTGCTGTAGCAATTAATGGCGCAAAAAAATCTGACTATACATTAACAAAAGATGATATCGGTGCTGATATTACAGTTAAAATAACAGAAACATATCAGTATAAACTTACTACAAATAGTTTGGGAAAAGCAGAATATGTATCATGCACAGACATTTATGAAAGTGCTTCAGCATATCAGCCTGTTGCATACGGTTTAGACCAGTTAGAATTAACTGTTGGTTCAAGCACATTTAAAAACGTAAATAATGATATTACTGTTAAATTCGAAGATTTAATTAAGGACGCTACTTTAGCAACCAGATATGTTGATAAAGACGGTGATTCTGTTACACCGATCTTAACGTCAAATAATATTTCCGTTTCAGGTCTTGATTTAGATGTAGATGATAAGATGCAATCATTGGAATACGGAAAAGACTTTGTTGTATTCCTTATTGGTGATCCAGATGCAAATGGAAATCAGAAAGCAAAACTTGTATTTAATGGTTACACATGGAATGGATCTGATAAATTTGCGTTTAATGTATCCGATGCAAAAGGAACATTAAACAATACAAATGTTACTATTACAACAGCTAAAGATGCTGCATGGGATGGTCAGTGGGGAACTGAATTAAAGGCAAACCTCGACACAAACCTTGGCAATGTCGTAAGCTATCAGTGGCAGAAATGCGAAAAGAGTGATTCTGTTAATGCAGACAACACAATAAATTGGAAAGACATCACTGGTGCTACAGCTCAGAATTTCACACCAGATCAGAGTTTGGTAAAATATGGAACTAACAACGATGGAAAAGATTATCTCATTCGTGTAAAAGTTACTTACAAGAACAAGTCTAATGAGGAAAAAACGACATACAGCACTTATGCAGCAGTACATCCACAGTCAGTAAGTGTCAATGATATTGTTCTTGCAAAAGCTGATGGAACAACTATTTCTACAGATAAAACTATCACAGCTGCTGAATTAAATGGTATGACTGTAACTGTAAAAAGTCAGAAGTTAACTAATGGTACTCAGTATTCCGTAACAGGATTCAATGTTGACAAAGCTGGTGTACAGGAAGTATCTGTTGTACTTGCAAGCCCATATACCGGCAAAAAGATCATCAACGTTTCTAATAAAATGACTGATATCGCACAGGCTCAGATTACATTAGGAAAGAACGTTTACACATATAATCCAGAAGGAATTACACCAGAGATATCTAAGGTAGTTCTTGGAGACAAGACATTAGTAGCAGGAACAGACTATACTGTAGATAAGCTTACACCAAATGTAACTGCATATGAAAAACAGCCTGAGATCAATGGTGCTCCAAATGGTGCTGCTGTTTCTATTACAGGTACAGGCGTATATCAGGGAACAGCAACTACAAGTACAGCTGCTACAAAAATCAATGTAGTACCTGAAAATCTGGAAAGTAAATGTGAAGTAAAAGTATCCGAAACTACTATTCCAGTAGAGACTTTAAAAGATTCTACAAAACTTGCAAAATACGTAAAAGTATATTATAAAACAGCAGACGGAAGAAAAATTGACTTATCTGATACAAATAACTATACTATTAAAGTAGCAAATAAGAATATTATTCCAGGTGAAAAAGTCACATTAAAAGTAGTTGGTACAGCAGCTTCCGCTACAAACTTCGAAGCTAATCAGAACTTTTATGGTACCCTGACAGTAGATGTTACAGCTGAAGCAGATGATATCTTTAATGATACAACTAAAATTCCTGGTTCTGACATTACCAGAGGAAATGCATTCTTAGGTGAGATTGCAAGTGCTATCACTGGTGATGTATATATGGAAAATGGTTCTACTCTTACAAAAGTAGCTCTTGATAAGACCGCAGGTAAAGGTGAAACATTTACTGGCTCTGATATCACATTTGATGGCTTAAAATCTCTGAAACATCATACTGCTGATATTTATGATGAAGGTGATTATTCCTGGGGTATTGAAACATTAGTAGCCGGACATGACTATACTGTTACATACAACAACAACCTCCATGCAGGAAAATACAACAACAACCCGGCTCCAAGTGTTACCATCAAGATGATTGGTAAATATAAAGGAGAAAGAACTTTCTACTTTAATATTGAACAGCAGACAATCAGTAATAGAACTGTAACCAGCGAAATCAGTGCACCGATCGTATTTAATGCACTTGCAACAAATAGCACTGCTAAAGATGTTTATGCACCGGCTGACAAATTTGCATTGGCAATCGCAGGAAAAACCACAAGATTAACCGAGGGAAAAGACTTCAGCATCGACTGGATCCGTTGGGTAAATAATGATAAAGATGATACATCTAAAGGTCATTTTGAAATCACTGTAAAAGCTCATCAGAGCCGTAACGCAGATACTGGTGATTACTTCTATGATGGAGATTATACAGGCGAAGCAACTTATACTATGAATATTACAGCTAAGAGCCTGACATCTTCTGATATCAAATTTGCAGATATCGATGCCCAGAAATGGACAGGAAGTGCTTCCAAACCAGCTCTTGTGATCACTGATGGAACCTATACATTAGTAGAAGGTAAAGACTTCAAGGCTACATGGAAAGACAATGTTTCTGTAGGAAATGCAACAGTTACAGTAGAAGGTATCAATGGAAGATACAAAGACAAACTCCAGAAGAACTTTGCAATCTCCAGTAAATCCATCTCCGATGGTAAGATTGTAAACAACTACAAACCAAGCACAAAGAATGACCTTTCCGGATATACAGCAGCTGATTCCGTACTGAAAAACGAAATGTATAATGACGGAAAAGATGTAAAGGCAACATTCGCTGTAGTAGATGCAAACAACAATAAACTGGAAGAAGGTCGTGATTATACAGTAGAATACAAGGATAACAAGAATGTAGGAACTGCAACAATCACAATCACAGGTAAAGGATCCTATGAAGGAACCCTTACAACAACCTTCAAGATTGTTGGTGAGCTGATCAACGGTAAATTTGATAAGAAAGTCATTGCTGATCAGGTTTACACAGGAAATGAGATCAAACCGGAAGTGAAGTTTACTCCAAGCCCACTGAAACTGGAAGAAGGCAAAGACTACGAGATCGTTTATGTAAACAACGTAAACAGCTATACAGCAACAGGAAAAGAAAATCTTGATGCAGCAGATTATGCTGGACCATATGTAGTGGCACGTGGTATCGGCAACTACGCTGGTGAGATCCGTCTCCCATTCAACATCAAGGCAGCAGAACTTACCAATGCATGCGCAACAGCAGCAGATGCAGAATATGCAGGTGGAAAGATCGCAGAAGCCAAGATTACAGTTAAGAATCCGGTAAGTGGAAAAGAACTTGAAGAAGGCAAAGATTACAAAGTTGAATATAAGAGCGGCGTTAATGTAGGTGATAAGGGTGAAGCTGTCATCACAATCCTTGATACAAAGAACTACACTGTAAAAGGAAATGCAGACAATACCCTGACTGTAAACTACAACATCGTAGCAAAAGACCTGAAAGATGTTACTGTTAATACTATCGAAGATAAGACATACACTGGAAGCCAGATCACACCTGCTGTTACAGTTATGAACGGCGATGTTGTCCTGACACCGGACGTAGATTATACATTATCTTATGGTGAGAATAAAGAAGTTGGCGTTGGTACTGTAACCATCACAGCCAAAGGAAACAACTATAAGGGAACAAAAGAAGCTACATTTAACATCGTAGAAGCTAAACCAGAAGTTGGCAAAGCAATGATTTCTGACGTAGTAGTTAAAGGTAATGTTGCAACACCAGTACTTTCTGGCGATGTAGACGGAGCTGTTGGATATGACTACGTAATCGCTACAGAAGAAGATTATCAGAACGGCCGTGTTGATATCAGTAAGAACATCCTGAAAACAAACACAAACTTCTACTATGTACAGAAAGGTACATACTATGCATACTGCCACGCTTGGAAACGTGATGAGAATGGTAAGAAAGTATTTGGTGCATGGTCAAATATCTACAAATTTGAGGTAACAGCTACAACACCATCTACACCAAAGATCACAAGCGTAAAAGCAAAAGGAAACACAGTAACTGTAACTTATACAGCATCCAAAAATGCAACAGGATATGATGTGGTTCTTGGAAATTCTGTTAAGAGTGTAAACGGTGAAAAGCGTCCGGTAGATTACGGAACACTTGTTAAGAAGAACATCAAAGGCAATGTTGTGACTGTAACATTCAAGAACGTAAAGAAGGGAACTTACTATGCTGGACTTCATTCCTTCAACAGAACATCTGAAGATGGAAAGAAAGTATTCAGCAAATGGTCCAATGCAAAGAAAGTAACTGTAAAATAATCCATTTGGGTATTCATACAGATTCCTAAAAAGGGAGCCCCGGTCAATTAAGACTGGGGCTCTTCTCAGTATTAAAAACAGGAAAAGCCCCGGTCCATAATAACCGGGGCTTTCCTGTTTTAGGAATCTGTATTTGCTCTACCCAAATGGATTATTTTGCTTTTCCTAAGAGACCCGAAGGGTCTGACCATCTAATTTTCAAATAAAATAATTCTAAATTTTTCATAAAGGCAATTTCCTTAAAAAATAAAATAATATTTCCAAAAGAAAGTTTTAAATATACCTGCCAACTGACAGATTCATGCGTAAAATTTCGACTAATTCTTTTATAGAAATAAAAATGAGAGTATGATATAGTGATAGTAACAAAACAAAGGGAGGCAGTTATGGGCGTTTATTTAAATCCAGGGAATGATGCTTTTGCGGAATCTTTAAATTCTGAAATTTATGTAGACAAATCAAATATGATCCATTACACAAATCGTGTATTGGGTACAAAACAGAAATTCATCTGCATTAGCCGTCCGCGCAGATTTGGGAAGTCCATAACGGCCGAAATGCTTTCTGCATATTATGACAGCAGTGTAGATTCTCATCCTCTATTTTCTAAATTAAAGATCGCAGTAGATTCTTCTTTTGAACAAAATATAAATAAATATGATGTCCTTTTCTTTAATATCCAGAGTTTTCTAAGTCGTTCAGATTGTGCCTTGAATATGGTGGAATATCTGGAATTCAGGGTTATTCAGGAACTGGCAGAGAGGTATCCTGATCTAGGATTAGAAAGTGAACCCCATCTCACCAGCGCATTGGAAAAAATATACAGCGTACATCGAAAGGGTTTTGTATTTATCATTGATGAATGGGACTGTGTTTTCAGGGAAAAGAAATCAGATGTTGATGCTCAGACAAAGTATCTGGATTTCTTGAGGGATCTTCTTAAAGATAAGGTATATGTTAAGCTTGCATATATGACAGGTATTCTTCCGATAAAAAAATATGGCACACATTCAGCTTTGAATATGTTTGATGAATTTTCTATGACAAACCCGAAGTATCTGGCATCTTATGTCGGATTTACAGAAGAGGAAGTCAGGGATCTCTGTCAAAAATACAATATGGATTTTGAAGAAACCAGACGATGGTATGACGGCTACAGATTTCGCAAAGCGGAACATATATACAGCCCTAAATCCGTAGTAGATGCCATGAGAAATGAAGCTTTTGACAGTTACTGGACACAGACCGAAACTTATGAAGCTTTAAAAACATATATCGATATGAATTTTGACGGGTTGAAAGATACCGTGATCGCCATGCTTGGCGGAGGCCACTGTCTGATTGATACCGGAACTTTTCAAAATGATATGACAACTTTTCACAGCAAAGATGATGCATTGACACTTCTGATCCATTTGGGGTATCTGGCATACGACATGGATTTACAGGAAGTATTCATCCCTAATGAAGAGGTACGTGCTGAATTTGCCCGTGCGATAAAAGCAAGTGGATGGCATGAAGTCATCCATGCTATCTCTATATCTGAAGAACTTTTAGAAAATACTCTAGCATGCAATAACGAAAAAGTCGCTCGGATAATTGATAATATTCATGAAGAATTTACTTCTATTCTCAACTATAACAATGAAATTTCATTGAGCTGTGTGATATCCATTGCTTATTACAGCGCCCGGCGCTATTATTCCATATATCGGGAGCTTCCATCTGGAAAAGGGTTTGCAGATCTTGTTTATTTACCTCGGATTCAATATCCGGAAAAGCCGGCAATAATAATAGAATTGAAATGGGATAAAACAGCCACTGGTGCTATCAGACAGATAAAAGATAAAAACTATATTAAAGGATTAAAAAATTATTCTGGAACTGTGCTGCTTGTTGGAATTAATTATAATAAATCTGATAAACATCATGAATGTCTGATAGAAACGATACAGATTTGAACCAATGGGAGATGACAATAATATGGGATTTTATCTGAACAGTGCGGCACCATGTTCTTTATATCGAAGTGAAGAACACATTGGGGTCTGACACTCTGAAGGATAAATAAAAAGAATGAAGCGTTCCTAAAAGATCCATAAAAGAAATATAAAATTAGGGTGTGAACTTCCAGAAGAAAGCTCCAGTCATTTCGGCTGGAGTCTTTCTTTTGGGAAATTATAAGGAGACACATTTTTACCAGCATGTGCGAGCTGCTAAAAGTCCCTGATTGATTTTACCTTCTATTTTTGCCCTGTTATAAATTTACTTTGTTCCTCTTCTGGCAAAGTATTAGTTAATGAATGAAGGTGAGAAGGACGGTTAGAGGGTATCCAGGCAACAATCAGTACCTGTAAAAGTTTTAACGCCAGTAAAGATGTTACAGTGAAAAATCTAATGAAGGTATTTTCATTATCAGAAGAAGATGCGGCTGGCTATGTGGAGAAATATTGGTAAACGCTATTTGGCAACGATATAAATAATAAATATGTTGAAATCAAGAGTGAATATACTCCCAGATTTTTCCGGGCGTTCTTGACGTAGGATATTAGTGCCAGACCACAATATTTCTACCACATCTTTCCAGTGTAAGCAAAACAAAGTAAGTACACGGGACGGACTGCATATGCACCTTAAATATCCAGACCACGCAGATAAGTTTCTGTCCAGTCTGGATATTTTTTATGTTTTTGATTATATAGCTAACCGTTCAATCAGACATTCATGTACTTTCGTTTTCGGGTTATAATTAATTCCTACCATCAGCAGATTCCCCTGGTAGTCTTTTAAAGTATGTGGATAATTACGCTCTTTTATCTGATTGATAGCACTTTCTGCATCCTTATTCCATTTCAATTCAATGATCATAGCTGGTTTATCCAGATGCTCTTTTCGCGGAAGATATACAATATCTGCAAAACCCTTTCCGGACGGCAACTCTCTTATTTCAGTGTAATAAGTCCGTGCGCTATAATATGCAAGAGAAATTACGCATGCCAGTGCATTTTCGTCATTATATGTCAGTATAGACGTTTCAAAATGTGCTTCCTGGATTTTCTCTGCGACTGTCTCATTTTCCCTTTTCCATGTTGCCTGAAGCAATTCTTCAGAATTCTTTATCGCCAGAATTACTTCCTGCCATCCTGCATCCCGTATGGAGGTAACGAACTCTGTTGTAATCTCACTATTCGGAATAAATACTTCTTTTTTTGAAAAATCATATCCAAGATATCCAAGATGGATAAATAATGTCAATATGTCATCGGCGCTCGAAAAGGTCGTCATGTCATTACTAAACGAGCTGACATCAACAGGCTGTCTTTTACCGGCCAGCAATTCAATGATATTTTCCTTCAGCCCTTTATAGTTCATAATAATATAATCCCGAAGTGCCTCGAAGGTTTCTGTTTTATTCCAATAATTATCAAAGGAACGGTTCAGCATTGCACTTACAACTGAACGTGGATTATAGATATGTCCCATTTCTTTGAAATAATAACCATCATACCAGCGTCTGGTCTCATCAAAATCCATATCAAACCGTTTGCACAGACCTTTTACTTCTTTCTCTGTAAAACCAACATATTCAGCAAGAGTGCCCGGATTTGTCATGGAAAATTCATCAAACATGTTTAATGCAGAATGAGAGCCATATTTTTTGATTGGAAGTATTCCCGTCATATAGGTTAGTCCTACATAATTTCTGTCTTTTAAAAGATTACGCAGAAAATCAAGATATTTTTTCTGCGCTTCCGTATCCTTCTTGTTTTCTCTGAAAATGCAGTCCCATTCATCAATAATAAAGACAAACGGAATCCTGCTTTCACTGTAGATCTCCTGCAGTACATCAATAATGTCCGTCCGATTCAAATAGTCCAGATCAGGATATTCACGTAAAAGATCACGAAGCACATATTTACTAAGAAGGGTACACATTTTATCTATATTGTGGGTACGGCTGAAAAAATCCTGCATATTCAGAAAAATAGTATTGTACTTATTTAAATGGATCAAAAACGAAGAATCCGACGATATGTCCTTATCCGCAAATAATTCCTTGGAATTACAATTTCGTTGATAATACGCTGCCAGCATTTCCGCCGCCATAGATTTTCCAAACCGTCGTGGACGGCTTACACAGATAAATTTCTGCCGGGTACGAAACACTCTATTTGTATACCGAATAAGTCCTGTTTTGTCTATATAAATCTCTGATGAGACCGATTCAAAAAATCCATCATTACCTGGATTCAGATATAATCCCATAACAGAAAATCACCCCTTCTTAAAATAGTATTATATTAGATCTTGTCATGATTCAGATATCCTTCATGCCATTATCATTCTCTTTAAGAACCATATATTACTGATACAAAATATTATAACAAATCATGATTATACTTGCCAGATTAAGTTTTCGACAAAGCACATCCCAGCTTTGATTAAACGCTTCTTTCTGGCATCTTAATATTTCGAATCAAAGAAGCAAAAAGCATTATAACTGTGTGAATTACTCGGCAACTGAGTTATCTGAGCATCTGAATTAAGGCATGATACCGCCTTTTTTCAGGGTGCATCCATGACACCACTACTGTTTGCTCTTTAGAGCTATACAGCTACTTTTATTATTTCCGGTGTTTTCAGTCCGGTTACGGACAGTTCTTTTTTTACTCCGGATACGGAGTGATATTTTCTCAGGATATTATATACGCCTACGGCATCTGCGTTATAAACTCTGTTTCCATCCCTGTACAGTCCTCTCTCTTTCCGGTTGGACGGTTCAAGAGGCATTGGGGTCTGACACTCTGAACATCACCAAATACGAATTAAAATAAATAAAAACAGATTACATGCTTTTGGATAAACTGTACCAATTTCTCAATTATTAGATTTGGAAATCCAATTTTAAAGGGCTATCTCAAAAGCTGTAATCTGTTTTTATTTTATTTTGTTTTATTTCACTTCAACCAGTTCGATTCTGAAATTCAGTTCTTTTCCAGCCATTTCATGGTTGGCGTCAAAGGTGATATTCTTTTCGTCCTTGGCGGTTACTTTAACCGGGAATGGCTGTCCGTACTGGTTGGACAGGTATACCTGCTGGCCTACAGTAAGGTCTTCTGAACCCGGAAGCTGTGCGATTTCCATGGTAAAGATTGCATTCGGATCAGCCATGCCATAAGCTTCTTCCGGCATCAGATGAACATCTACGATCTGTCCAACTTCCATATCTGCTACAGCAGCGTCAAATCCTTTGATCATCTGGCCAGCACCGCAGATAAATTCCAGCGGTTCTCCGCGGTCATAGGAAGAATCAAACTGTGTTCCGTCATTAAAGGTTCCTCTGTAATGTGTACGGCAGGTTTTACCCACGTTGCGTCCGGTGATAGTGCTCTGTGCTCCACAGCTTCCGCCACAGCCACTGCCACAGCTCTCTCCACAGGAATGTCCTTCTTCGTGAGAACCGCAGGAATGACCGTCTTCATGGTGATGATCACAGTTTGCACCAGAAGAAATTAATTCACCTTTCAGATAAAAATCTACCGCCTCATCCGCATCTCCCTGAACACCTGAGTATAATTCGATTCCAGCATCTGCAAGAGCAGCCTGAGCTCCGCCTCCGATGCCGCCACAGATCAGCACTTCAACATTCTGTCCGGCAAGTAATCCAGCTAAAGCACCGTGACCGCTGCCGTTAGATTCAATGATCTCGCTTGAAACGATCTGATCGTTTTCTACCTCATACACCTTAAAAGTCTCAGTTTTTCCAAAGTGCTGAAAAATAGTTCCATTGTCATAAGTTACTGCAATTTTCATGTGAAAAATCCTCCAAATTTATTACAAATATCGTTCAGACCAGTATAGCCTGTGGGCGCAATAAAATCAAGTAATATAAGACTTTTTTGTACTGGTATGTATGCTTTGCGTCTGATAAAATAAAACTACATAACAAAGTAGTAGAAAGAAGGGAATGAAATTTATGAAAAGAAAAAAGAAAACATGGATAGTTTGGCTGATGTGCCTCTTACTTTGTGTCACGTCTTTGCAAGCTGGAAGCTTTAAAGACGTTCAGGCGGCTTCTGTGAGCAGTGAATTTACAGGATGGAAAACGGTGAATGGAAAGAAATATTATTACCAAAATGGTACAAAGCTCACTGGCCTGCACAAAATCGGTAAATATTATTATGGCTTTGCATCTGACGGAACGATGCTGACAGGATGGAATTATATCAAAAAACATTATCGTTATTTTGCAAAGCTGTCCGGAAGAATGCGTACCAGCCAGACGATTCAGGGAAGAAAAATCGACAGTAAAGGTGTCTGGACACCGGTTATCGTTTTGGATCCCGGACATTCCGGAATTGTTGCAGGCGGTTATGAGCCCCTCGGACCTGGTTCCAGTCAGACGAAGTCAAAAGACACTTCCGGAACGCAGGGCGTTGCGACTGGTGTGGAGGAATATAAGCTGACATTAAACATCGGACTTCAGCTACGCTCTTTACTTCGGGACAGGGGCTGTAAAGTAGTCATGACTCGCACGAACAGTAAGGTTGCATTAAGCTGCATCGACCGTGCCAGGATAGCAAATAAAGCAAAAGCAGATGCATATATCAGACTGCATGCCAATGGAAGTGACAATTCCTATGTAACCGGAGCGATGACTATCTGCACCACCAAAAACAGCCCTTATATTGCGTCCATGTACAAAAAGAATAAATCCCTGTCTAACGCCGTTTTGAATGCTTACGTGTCTGCCACAGGATGCCGGAAAGAGTATATCTGGGAAACAGATTCCATGTCTGGAAATAACTGGAGCAAAGTTCCGACAACACTGATTGAAATGGGATATATGAGCAACCCATCCGAAGACCGACTCATGCAACAGACTTCCTACCAGAAAAAGATGGTCAGGGGAATTGCAAAAGGAATTGAGAATTATCTGACAGATTTGTCGAAATCTTTATGCTGACAAATATTCCTAAACAATGTTATAATCCATTTAAGGGAACATTTTATCCATTATCAATATGAAGAAGGTGAGTGCAGATATGGCAATGTTTTTGAATAATTCATACCCATATAAAAGGTATAAAAAGATATCCAACACAACATATTTTATAGATAAGTCCTGCATATTAGACGATATATTAAGATGTATGGAAGAAGAAACTCAGTATATCTGTATCACCAGACCGCGCAGGTTTGGAAAAACAGTCATGGCCAATATGCTTGGTGCATTCCTTGGAAGATCCTGGAATTCTTCAGATATCTTTGACCACTTAAAGATCTCCTCTTCTGAAAGATATTCCAGATATCGAAATCAATACGATATTATCTATATCGATTTCAGCAGACTTCCAGAAAATTGTGTATCTTATCAGCAGTATATAGACCGTATCATTAGTGGACTGAAAAAAGATCTGCTAAATGCTTATCCGGAATCTGCTTTAGATTCTGATCTTTCCGTATGGGACATGCTCTCAATGATCTCGGATCAGTCGGATTGCTCTTTTGTATTTATTATGGATGAGTGGGACGCGGTATTCCATATGCCGTTTATTACCGAAAAAGATAAGGCAGCATACATTCTTTTTCTGAAAGCTTTATTAAAAGATCAGGATTATGTTGCACTGGCATATATCACAGGTATTCTTCCAATTGCTAAATATTCCAGCGGATCAGAGTTAAATATGTTTATGGAATTCAAAATGACATCCATGGAAATGTTTGGTGAATATTTTGGATTTACAGATGATGAAGTAGACTATTTATATGAAAAATACAGTCAGTCATGCGAGAATCCTCACGTATCACGGAAGGGACTGCAAGAATGGTATGATGGGTATTTCACAGTGGCTGGAAAACGCTTGTATAATCCAAGGTCTGTAGTAATGGCTCTCAGCTTTAACCAGCTGTCTAACTACTGGACCAGTTCCGGACCTTATGATGAGATATTTTATTATATCCGTAATGATATTGATCAGATTCGAAATGACCTGGCACTGATGATTGCCGGCGAAGGCGTTACAGCAAAAATAGATGAATTTGCAGCATCTGCAATGAATTTTCAAACCAGAAATCAAATATATTCTGCAATGGTTGTATATGGACTGCTTACGTTTACCGACGGGAAAGTTTATATTCCTAACAGAGAACTGATGCTGAAATATGAAGAACTGCTCCAAAACGAAAAAAGTTTAGGTTATGTATATCAGCTGGCTCATATTTCGGAACAGATGCTTAATGCAACACTGTCAGGAGATACGAAAAAAATGGCAGAGATTCTTCAGTATGCACATAATACAGAAACTCCAATTCTGTCATATAACAATGAAGTAGAACTGTCTGCTATTGTGAATCTGGTTTATCTTTCCGCACGGGACAGATACCGTGTTGAACGGGAAGATAAAGCAGGCAAGGGTTTTGTTGACTTTATCTTTTATCCATATAAGGCAAATGGTACCTGTATTATCCTTGAATTAAAAGTAGGTCATTCTCCAGAACAGGCTATTCAGCAGATCAAGGATAAACAGTATATCCTGAGATTTCAGGGAAAACTTGGTGAAACACCTAAATATACAGGAAAAGTACTTGGCGTTGGAATAAGCTATGACAAAGATACCAAAGAACATAAATGTATCATAGAGACTTTGTCAAAATAAGTGTGCGATTCGCAAACTTTCTATATATCAGACGGTATAGATTGTCATACAGTCCTATATATGAGAAGAACCCTGACCAATTAATGCTACGGTTCTTCTCATATGCGCATAAAAATCCAAACTCACAGATAAGAATTCCCATCCAGCTTGAATCTTTTAATTTTAAAAAGGTCCAGACCGAATAGATAAGAATCTCTATCCAGCCTGGATCTTTTATTTCAACATATTTATTATTTATATCGTTGCCAAATAGCTTTTACCAATATTCCTCCACATAACCGGCCGCATCTTCTTCTGATAATGAAAATACCTTCATTAAGTTTTTACGGTAACATCTTTACTGGCGTTAAAACTTTTACAGGTACTGATTGTCGCCTGGATGCCCTCTAACCGTCCTTCACGCCTTCCCTCATTCATTAACTCTTCCAATGCAGTACACATATTGACCTGACCTCCCTTCCGTTCTGATTCTAAAGCATGGTCTATCAGTTTCTGCGACTGGGTGATCGCGCCAATCACGATTCCCAATTCGGATGTGATGTTTCTGTTTTTATATACCGTATTGATTCTTTGATAATCGCGTTCATAAATGGAACGGCTAATATCAAACACAGCATCAACTTCCGGATCTTGAAAATTACAGGTCTCACTTGTCCTCAGTTGAAGCAGGTTCATTTTATAATCCGACACCATTGGACATACTCTTTCCGGGATCTCAAGCATATCTGTCAGACATAGCGGGCCATCCCATGGATCTTCTCCATAATAAACACAGAGGCTGATCACTGGATGCAGTCTATCTGTTTTCCGCATATTCGGAGGACATTGGGTCGAGTAGACGCACCCCTTACGGTCGTGCGCCCCTCACAGAATCCGGACTTGCGGCTTTCCCGCATCCGGCTCTTCATATGGCTGATCTTTTGTCAAATCTCTGTGTATTCAACACTTTTCTCCTCAAAAGTTGTTTTCTTGCTTTTCCAATCTCTGAGTATTGCGCAAGTTACTTTCTTGGTTATTGCCCTATGTGGCTCCCTTCCCTCCTGTGGCATTACCCACATTCATCAGTAATATGAAGCCATCCGACTGCCTATACTTCCTTTGCTTTTCTTCTTTTGGTTGAATAAGCATACTCCATTTCTTTTCTCTAAAATAGAGAAAGTATAGGCTCTCTCCAGTTGACGTACAATCCTTGTATAGCATGAATAGTTCCTTCCGACACCGCAGAGTTGTGTGAAATCTCACCGTATCGATAAACCCACATATTGCCTTCCCCTCAGACAACAGAGTCGGCACTCTGGAAATACTTGGGATTTCGGTGCTCAATAGCTATCCCTACTACCTTGCTGTCTACGCTTAGTACGTTACATTACTGCAACGCACCCAAGACTCGCTTCAAATGCTGTGGTTAACAGCTTATTTGGCAGGATTTCCACCTGTCGGATTGCACACCCTTTGCTGGACGCACTGTCAGACCCCAATGTGCTCTGCGTCCTGGCATTTGATAAAAGCAGGAGAGAAGGTCAACAAAACTCACCTAGTTTCTATTACACTTTCTTTAAAATTGCTATTTGGTAGATTGTAAACTAATATATCCTTTTTCATCTATTATTAAAATAACCTTTTTTTTCATTAAATCCTTCTGAAATTTTTCAAAAAGAGAAGAAGAAATTCTGCTTTTACCGTAATAATTTAAAACGGCTTGCTTTATTTCTATATTTTTTATCATATTATCAGAAGTAATTATTTCGGCAAATATTTTCGCTGTTCGAACGAGAAGGAAGTATCCATTTCGCTCTTCCTTTATATAATAATTTTTTAAATTCGGTTTAATATCTCTCCTTTTTCCCTGAATCTCTATTTCATCTGAAGGAATATAATTTGTTGATTTTACATTTAAAATTTTCATGGAGTATTACCTACCTTTTCTAAAAAAAATTTGACTGTTTTAGTTTCCATTGATACAAGCTTTTAATGGTTCAACTCTGCGCTTCGTTGCAAGCATATTAAAACATTTTTTAGAAAATCTGTATTCGCCACAAAAGTGTCAATTTTTTATTTTTACGCCATTTCTTTTAAAAATTTTCTCTTCAAGAAATGTATTGTTTCGGCAAAATGAAGTTACTTGTATTTTCTTTTCGATTGTATTAAAAAATAAACATAATTTATAATTATCTGATTCACCAATGCAGTTAGGCGTTAATTCCAGCGTTATAGAACGATATTCTGAAATTTGATCAACTTCTGAATGAAATAATCCATCTCCGATTCTTTTTCCAATATCATCAATGATTGGATTATTGTGAATGATTCCCAGAAAATACTGTTTAACGTCGTCGGATATAATCCATTCATAGCCCTTTTGTTTTCTTTTTATAATCTTATTCAGTTGTTTTTGAGTTTCCTCTATTTGATTGTCAAGAAGTAAAATGGAATCAGTATAATTTATGAAATAATTATGCAAAAACAACATATCATGTAAACTATTAGACTGATATATCCGATTTATTATTATATCCATATACATTTCAGCTTCAGCAGCATATTTTGCTTCTTCTTGCTTTCCAGCATATCTATAAAATCTATGATTTATCCTTCTGATTAAAGCAAGCTGTGACTTTCTTCTTGCTCGTATGCCATAGTTTATTTCAGTATTGAGGGTTTTCAATTCTGTAGTTTTATACCTATAGTAATGATTTTCTATTTTGTATTTTTTGTCTATTCTTAAAAGTTCCTGCATATATGATATCACATATAGTTTGGGTACTATATCCGTTTTAGATACTTTTGTGTTTAGATTCAGCATATCCAAATATTCTGAAAACTTCTCTGCAACAATATCATAACGTTCTTTTTCGTATCGCGTAACAATATCCTTTTCATATACTAGATTGATTATGGAATCTTTATTTTCTTTTAAATATAAAGCAATATCCTTTTTGTTTATTGGACTATATGCTAATAGTTTAAATTTTTCTGGTTCATATTCAACAACTTGTTTAAATTCTTGTTCAACAGAAACTTGATGTTGACTGGTTAGATTAACGTCAATAATATCTTTTTCTAATCCGATATCTTCATATTGAGATAGCTTTAAATAGACTGTTTTTAATAACGAATCGTTATATTCTGCTCTTGGCATTTGAAACAGTTTTTCTGCTTCAGACTTCAATTGTCTCGATATTCTTTTAAGTTCGGAAAGATACTCTCCATTTATTGAATAATCAACTCGTATTACTATTTTTTCCAATTGTTTTTCCCACTGTTGTCCGATTGCAACTATGGTGTCTCGCACCAAAGCAGCATATCCTTTAGGAAGCTCTTTTGCAATATTTCTTTTTAAATACGCCATCAATGCACCATTCTTAGTCTCTAATCCGACAAAGCTTTCATCCACATTTTCAATAGATGGTTTCGAAAAAAAAGGCACCAACTGTACATTGTTTTCCACTTCAAAACAGTACAGAAAAAATAATAATTTTACTTTGTCTTGGTTATTTTCAAAATCATTCAAATAAAATCCCAATTTTTCGATCCTTTTAATTAATCCTTTTTTGGAATCATTATCTCCGCCTTCATTTCGATAAAAATATTTCCATATATCTTTTTGTGTTCTATTTTTTTCTGGATATCTATCTGCCAAAACTTTCTGCCATACATGCTCTTGTAATTCCTCCTTCGATAATTTTCGTTCAATTCCAAATGCATATGGACTATAAATCTTCTCCAATCGTTTTTGCCCCACAAAATTTTTTTCAATCCACCAAGCTTCGGTTACTGGCACTGTATCTTCAACGACAAAGCTTTTAAACAATTCTTTAAATTTGGAATTGTTGGGGTAATCATCCGAAGAAAGATCAATACCCAATTTCTTTATTCTTTTTCTCATATATTCCTCAAAAAAACTATATGATTTTTTAACATTACTTTTTTGATTATGTGAAATTTCCATTGTTTTATACTTCCTTTCCTAACAATATAAATATCATATATACGAGAAGAACCCCAGTCAACTAAGACTGAGGCTCCCTTTTTAGGAATCTGTATTATTTACCCAAATGGATTATTTGACAGTTACTTTCTTTGCGTTGGACCATTTGCTGAATACTTTCTTTCCATCTTCAGATGTTCTGTTGAAAGAATGAAGTCCTGCATAGTATGTTCCTGCTGGTACGTTCTTGAATGTTACTGTTACTGTATTTCCTTTCACATTCTTCTTAACCAGTTCGCCGAAGTCTACCGGACGTTTTTCTCCGTTTACACTCTTAACTGAGGATCCGAGAACAACATCATATCCTGTTGCGTCAGCAGATTTTGTATAAGTTACTGTTACTGTGTTTCCTTTTGCTTTTACGCTTGTGACAGTTGGTGTAGATGGTGTTGTAGCAGTTACAGTGAATTTGTAAAGGTTGGACCATTCACCGAATACTTTCTTACCATTTGCATCACGTTTCCAAGCGTGGCAGTATGCATAGTATGTACCTTTCTGTACATAGTAGAAGTTTGTGTTTGTCTTAAGGATGTTCTTGCTGATGTCTACACGACCGTTTGCGTAATCTTCTTCTGTTGCAATTACATAGTCATATCCAACAGCTCCGTCTACATCACCGGAAAGTACAGGTGTTGCTGTGTTGCCTTTAACAACCACATTAGAGATCATTGGCTGGCCTACTTTTGCAGACTCAACTGTGATTTCTTTAGAACCTGTGTAGTTCTTGCTGTCAGCTTTAGCTGTTACTGTTACTTTCTTTCCGTCATCGCTGATCTTAACATCATATTCGGAAGCTGGAACAACAACAGAACCGTTCATTACAGTTACATTATTGTCTTTGTCAACACTGATAGTTGTGTTTGCAAAGTCTTTTTTAGTCACTTTCCAAGTATAGCTGGAAATGTTACTTAATTTTGTATTTGCATAATCTGTAGTAATAGTAGATCCTGATTTAGTTCCTGTTAAATAAGCACCTTTACCTTTGATTGTTACTTCTCCACCATTCTGAGTCTGATTGTCAGGAGTAACATTAGTTACAGATGTTTCTACAGTATAATCAACACCCTGAACAAGTCTATTTCCTTTTGCATCAATAATAACAACCTGTGGTTCAACAGGAAGACCACCAGCATATTCTACATCGCTGATTTTTTTAACCATATCACTGGTGATTACTGCAGTTGGCTCGATGTTATACTGTAAGGTTGCAATTGCTATTTCTTTACCTGTTTTATCATAATTTTTTCTGTTTCCGATACCATATGCTTCAACAGTAGCCACACCAGCATCTATATTGTTTTTATATCTTAATTCGTAATCTTTTCCTTCAGTAAGGACTTTGTTGCTATCATCAACAACTACATATTTAGTTTTAAAGGAATCAATAGTAATGGCTTTTCCAGTGTAATATGCACCTGTTTTATCAACAGTTAATTTAGTTCCTATAAGAGTTGCATCATATTTAGCATTTAACTTAGATGCGAACATAGCCTTAATTTCAGCAGGCACAATTTTAAATGTTCCTTTATATTCGCCCTCTACTTTTGTGCTTCCGGCTACAGCTGTAATTGTAAAGTTATAAGTACCAACTTCTGTTGCATCTGCATCCCAAGTTACAGTATAGTCACCTTTTTTAGTAACTGGATTATATTTATCTATTTCGGTGTTACCAATTTTAACAGATCCTAAAGCCTTATCTACAAAATCCACTGGATATCCAGTATAAGATACATCGAAGTTTTTCTTATCTTTATTTTTGCTTTCAACAGTTGCATTTGCAAGATTTGCTTTTGCGATTGTGTAATCGACAGTAAGAGTTCCTGTATAATTTCCTTTACCTGTAACTGTTACATGAGCAACGCCAGCATTAGTACCTGTTTTAGATGTAACTGTGTAGTCTGTACCTTCTACAAGGACAGTATCACCATCTTTTACAACTAATTTAGGGCTGATAGATTCACCTGTAAATACATATGTTCCTTCAACAGTTGCTGTACAATTCTTTAAATCTTTAGCCACAATTTTAGAAGTAATATTTTTATAATAATATTCTTCACCTGGTTTTAAGGTTACACCGTTGATGGTATAGTTTTTATTATTAAATACTACAACACCTTTTGCTAAGCGATTATCTAAGTTACCTTTAGTTGTAGTTGTTACAGTGTATTCTTTTTCTGGTACCGCAACTTCTTTGCCATTTACTGTAGTAACAACTTTTGCTTCAACATCATAAGTTTTCTTTCCAGCAGTATATTCAATTTCTTTTCCTGTAACAGTAGCTTCTGCCTTATTAATTGTAAACTCATATGTAATTGTTCCAGAATAATTTCCTTTAAATACAAGTTTTACAGTAGGTGTTTTTTTGCTTACTTCATTTGAGTCTGTATTGTTTTCATATACAATATCATAATCTGTACCTAAAACCAGTTTCTGATCTGTAACAGTAGCAGAATTTGTAAGTACTAAATTAGAGAAAGCTTCTTTTAATGGTTCAATAGCAGAACCTGTGTATGTCTCATCTTTTAATACATTTTTAGTAACATCTTTGTAAATACTATCCTTAATTGTATCGCTAGTTATGGCTGTTTTTTTCTGCAATGTAGCAGTTCCGATTTTAGTTCCTGCTGCAAAGGAAAGCTCAGAAGGCGTTATAGTTGCATTTACGACATTGAAGCTGGCAGAGTATTCATTCACAACATTTGTGCTTGATGCATCTGTAGATCTAATGATAACTTTTCCTGTTCCAGCAGATGTATTATTTGATGTAACAATTGTAACTAAAGCATTTGAAGCATCTGTTTTTGTGTAAGCACCAAAGACAGTAGCTAAATCAACTTTTTTACCAGTTGACTTATCTGTTAATGTAAGATCCTCAAATTTTACAGATTCATTTACTTTCTTTGTCGCAATAGCAATATTATATTTTTCTGCCAGTTTGCTTAAGTCTAATGCTTCTACTTTATAAGAGCCAGAATTACATTTAACGTCAACGGCACCTGAAGCAAAATTATTTTTAATTAATTCATTTCCAGTTTTTCCATTGTCTGCCTTAAAAGTTACTGTTACATCTTTCGCAGCATAATCATCAACTTTACTTGCACCTGAAACAGTATATAATTCTGATGGAATTTCTACATTTGCAAGCTTATCCATAACTACAACCTTAGGCTGGGTTGCAGTTCCATTATATGTAGTGCTACCAGAAACAACAACAGATACATTTGGTTCTCCTGTTGTCGGATCTATTACCGGAGCAGGAGTAATAGTATATTTGCATGTATCACTTGTAAGTGTTCCTGTATAGCCGTCAGCTTCTACACCTTCTACTGAAAATTTGTATTCACCAACATTTTTTGCTTCCTTTTCATCTTCAAATTTTACAAGGACACTAGCGTCTCCAGTATATTTTGTGTTTTCAACTTTAACAGCCGGAGCCTGCACTTTTCCGGTGTAAACACCAGTAAATGTTCCTTTTACCTCCCATGTACCGTTAAGCGTGCTCTTAATATCAACTGGTTTTACAGTTGCAGAAGTTTCATAAACAGGGTCATTGTTACCTTCTACGTAAACTTTAATTGTTACCTGTTTGCTATATTTATAAGCATCCAGTCCTAAACCATTTCCATTTGCGTTTGTTGTTGCAGTAGTTAATGCATTATTTAAAACATCTGATACAGTTTCTTTGCCAGTAGGTTTAGTAACATTCTCTGACTTCCATAAGTTATCACCACTGTAAATTTCTACTTTAGTTGGAACTACAGCTACAGTATTTTTATCTAAGATCTCAAATTTGGCATCGTCTGTAACACCCTCTTTTTTAACAAGTTCTAATTTGGATGCCCAGTCAACTGACTTTAATTCCATATTTGTGTTTACAGTATAGCCTTCAGCTACCTGTGCTGCAGGAACATCTGTTGTATCATCAGCTACAACCGGAGCTTCTGCCGCATTATCAGAAAATTCGTCTGCTGTATCAACAGCTGGAGCTTCTGCTTCAGATGTTACAGCAGCATCTGTACCATCGCTGAACTCAGCAGCCCATACCGGCACATTAGAAGTAGCAAGCATTGCAACAACAAGTGACATACTTAATGTCTTTTTTGCCATGCCCTTCTTTGTGTTTTTAATCTTTGTCATGATTATAGTTCCCCTTTGGGTGGTGTACAGGTTCATAAGTGGGGGAAATTTTACTGGCTGATGGGAACGATTCACGATAATGACTTATATATTTGAACTTATAAACAGTATTTTTCTTATGAATATTACGATTTCAGATAGTTATAATGATTTTAGCTGTCTTAAATTTGGAATATTTGTTGAAACAGTAACACTGGCTCCCAGCCAAATAACAGATTTCGACAAATTTTCTTATGGAAATACCTGTGGAAGCATGATACAATTTATAGTAAAATAAACTTTATCATAGCTTAGATTAAGATTTAAAGGGGGATTTTTTATGACAAATGATCAAAAATTAAGTAGTATTGAAGCAAGTTTCAAAATGGAAAATTTACCCTTCGATTCAGCATGTTATAAAAGGGTTGAAAAAGTTCTGTGCAATAAGATAACTGTAGCTGATGCGATATCTGAACTAAATAAGAAATACGGAGTTCCACAAAAATGAAAGATCAAGAGTATGATTTTTTCTATGAAGATAAAGGTGATACTGAATATTGTTATCCCGGAACTAATATATTGAAAAATAAGCTGAATATTCAAAATCTGGAAAGATTGCATGAAGCCGAAAGGGATTATTCATCAATTCGGCAAGTAGAGCTATATAAGCAGGGAATATCTGGGGATTTTTCTTTAAAACATTTATGTTCTATTCATAAACAGCTGTTTCAAGATATCTACCCTTGGGCAGGAAAAATTCGAACAGTTGATATATCAAAGGGGACCATTTTTTGTCTGGTACAGTTTATTGAAAATCAGTTTACATGGATATATCAGCAATTAAAAAAAGAAAATTTTCTTAAAGATATCACTGACAAAATAGAAATGGCAAATCGTCTGGCTTATTATCTGGGTGAAATTAACATGATACACCCCTTTCGTGAGGGAAATGGCAGGACGCAGAGAATATATATCGAACAATTATGTATAAATAATGGAAGATTTGAAATTGATTTTACCGGGGTTACAAAAGATGAGATGATTGCAGCCAGTATCCAGTCAGCTAAAGTGGACAATGATCTGTTGGAAAAGTTAATATATAAATGTCTTATACAGAAATGAAGCAGCCCCGGCAATCATGAGTCGGGGCTGTTCCTGTGTGCGCTTGCAGCGCACCTAAAAAGAAAGACTCCAGACGAAATGACTGGAGTCTTCTTTTTTAGGAATCTGTATTTAATTACCCAAATGGATTATTTTACAGTAACTTTTTTAACGTTTGACCACTGGCTGAATACTTTCTTGCCATCTTCGGAAGTTCTGTTGAATGCGTGGAGACCTGCATAGTAGGTTCCTTTCTTCACATTCTTGAATGTTGCTGTTACAACATTGCCTTTGATGTTCTTCTTAACGAGTTTTCCGTATTCTACCGGACGTGTTTCTCCGTTAACTTTCTTTGTAGATGTTCCGAGAACTACATCATATCCGTCAGCATTGGATGCTTTTGTATATGTTACAGTTACAGTAGAACCTTTTACTTTAACGCTTGTGATCACTGGCTGGGATGGTGTGATAGCACTTACAACGAATGGGTATGCGTTAGACCAGTCGCTGAATACTTTCTTACCATTCTCATCGCGTTTCCAAGCATGGCAGTATGCATAGTATGTGTTCTGACCAACATATTCGAATGTAGTGTTAGTCTTAACCTGGTTCTTGTTTACGGAAGTGTAATCTTTGTTTGTGATGCAATCACGGTCTGTAGAGATTACATAGTCGTAACCTGCAGCGCCTTCAGATTCACCGGAAAGAATTACGGTTGCTTTGTTTCCAACAACTTTAACATTGCTGATCATTGGAGCAGCTGGTTTTTCAGCTTCAGTTGCACCGTTTGTTTTAACTGTCTTGGAACCAGTATAGTTCTTGCTTGTTTTTGCAGCTACGATAGTTGTTGTTCCGTCATTGTTTGTAGTTGTTGTGTATTCTGCTGTATCTACTTCAACTTTTCCGCATTTAACAGAAAGCTTACCATCTTTAACAGTTACATCTGCATTTGCAAGGTCAAATTTATCAATTCCCCAAGAGTATGTTTCCGTCATACCACTTGCTTTTTTATATCCATTCTTTGGTACGATAGTAACAACAAGACTCTTCTTCTCTGTTGCATTTACAACATCTTTGTTAGCAGATACATCTAAGTCATAATCCTGACCTTCAACAAGTGTTCTGCCTTTAACAACGATATTTACGGATGGTTTAACAGGAAGTCCGGCTGCATATGTTCCGTTAGAAACAGAAATATTGCTGTTTGCAATTTCCTGCTGATCGATCTCAATGAAATCAATTGCAAATACATTTACAGTTTTATTTCCTTCTGCATCTGTATATACACCATCTTTTACAGTGATACCATTTGATGTTTTTGTAAGATTTCCACCAAATTTTCCTTTAGCAACAGCAAGAACTACCGCATACTGCTTGCTATCAGTACCTTTCTGACCATATACATTATCAACATATTTGATTTCATAATCAGTATCTGCTGTTAATGTTTTTCCTGTATTGTTTACCAGTGTTGTTTTTGCAAATGTCTGGGCAGTACCATCATAGTTGAATTTTTTTGCATTACCTTTGATCTCAAATCCGTCTTTATCAACATATTTGAAAGTGCTTTCTGTAGTCGTAGATAACATCTCACCACAGATATTGAATGTTAATGTTTTGGTTCCTGTAAAGTTATTGTTCTTAGGTGTTAATGTTACAGTACCTTCACCAACTTCTTTATTTTCACCATAAGTTAAGTTAAAGTTGCTTGCAACATCGATCTTCTTTCCATCTAATGTAAGATCAATCTTATCTGCCGGGATTTCAAGAGAATATCCTCTGTATTCCTGAGTTGGAATAGCACCTGTTAATTTAGATGCATCTGCAGACTGGATTGTATAAGTTACACTTGCAGTTCCTTTATAGTCGCCAGTTCCTTTAACGGTAAGAGTAGCAGTACCTGCATTTACATTGTTTGTATAAGTATATGTATATGCGGAGATATCATTATTATTACTGTCTTTTGAACCAGGTCCTGGAAGGATATGTCCACCAACTACTACATCGAATGCTGGTTCAACAGCCTGTCCATTATAAGTGAAAGAAGTTTCTCTTAATTTGATATTTTCGGCTTTTAATGTTGCTTTAGTTATATCAACTGTTTTTACAAGGTTAATACTATTGGCATTATCAAAGTTGCCATTAGCTTTTAAAGTAACTGTTGCTTTTACTTGTGTGTTGTTGTTAGCAAACTCATATTTTACAGTATAATCTTTTCCTTCTTCCAGCGTTAAAACTTTATTTGTTCCCGGAACTTTTGCCTTAACAGCCAAGCCCATTGCTGTCTTATAGTCTTCTGCTTTAGCATTAGCGATTTTTTCAACATAATCATTAGCTGTAAGTTCGCTGACAGGAGTTTTGCTGATTGTGAAAGTATATTCCTTAATACTGTTTTCATAGCTGTCTTTTCCAATTAAGAACATCTTTGCAGTACCTGCATTGGTATTGTTGGAATATGTGATTTCATAGTCAGAATCTTTTAATGGTGCAGATGCAGTACCTGTTGTTGGAACACCGATTTCATCAGTTGTGAATGTTACAGGCTCTCCAGTATAATACTTTTTAATTGAACTATTGATACTGTATGTAGCGCTGGAACCGCTTCCGGTTACAGTTTCAGTTGAAACAGTTCCTTTTTTTAATGTAGTCTCCGCAATGTTAGTTGCATAAATTGACAATTCTGCAGTTGTGCTTCCTGTTACCTTTTTACCTGCTTTTGCAGTAATTGTAACGGTATATTTACCTACTTTTACAGCATCATTAGGTATAGTAACATCTACATCATTTGCGATAGCCAAGACTTCATTAGTATCTTTATCTTTGTAAGTAATATCAACAGATGCAATTTTGTTTCCTGTAGCTTTTACAGGTTTGATTGTGGCAACTACTGTACTCAAATCGCGATCTGCTACTTCAAAAACATTTGTAGATTTGATTCTTCGAGCTGATTCATCTGTTGGAGTAATTTTATAGTTTTTATTAGTTCCGTTTTCTGGAGTACCATTGATCAAACTAATCCATGCGGAATCTTTATCCCACCAAACATTTACATATCCATCTTTATCAGCAGCAAGATAATCGGACAAATCAACAGTTTTTGTTTTAGCATCAACTAATGTAATGTCAGATTTTTTAACTTTTACAGTTCCGGTAGCAGTACCATCATACTTCAGTGAAGGATTTTTTAAAGTTGCAACCATCTCATTAGTGAAAGAACCTTTTAATTCTTTCGGGATAATTTTGTATGTTGCAGTGATGGATCCTGTATATGCAGAAGACTTAGGTGTTAATGTAATCGTGATTGGTTTTTCTGTTACATTAACGAAATCGCTATTTTCATCATATCCAATAGTGTAATCATCAAGAGAATTCAGTTCTGTTGGTAAATCACCAGATACGGCACTCAAACTCGGAGTTGCTTTCTGAATTTCTCCACTATATGCAACATCTGTTGCACTAGCTTTTACAACATCTGCCGTATTTTTAGGATTTACAGTAATTTCATTGGAAGTATAGCTCCATTTGATTTCATTTTTACTGTCTACAGCATAAACAAATAAAGTGACTTTTTTTCCAACTAAAGAAGCGCTAATAGTTTTCTGGCACTTCTGTGCTGTCCCAGCTGTAAGATTAGCTGGAGTTCCTATAACATCTCCATCAATTTTCCAAACTGCGTGTAATGTAGGTTTGTCTGTTGCACTGTCAAAAGCACCATTATCAGTCACTGTGACCGATGTTGTTAAAAGTGTGTCATTCCATACAACAGCATTATCAGTTACACCATTACCATTGTACATCATAGGTGTTAAAGTAGCAGTATACTCATTACCTGAAACTGTTTCGGTAGCAGCAGTAGCGTCTGTACTTTCTTCAACAACTGGAGTAGCATCTGTCTCAGCAGAGAATGTTTCAGCAGCCGGAGCTTCAGTAGCTATAGCAGCATCTGTTCCATCGCTGAACTCAGCAGCCCATACCGGCACATTAGAAGTAGCAAGCATTGCAACAACAAGTGACATACTTAATGTCTTTTTTGCCATGCCCTTCTTTGTGTTTTTAATCTTTGTCATGATTATAGTTCCCCTTTCCTTAATATAACTATTTCTTTTTGGGTAAAGATTCCTAGACATAATCTGTCTGTTATGGTTAATAATAGTGCTTTAGCCAGTTTTTGTCAAGGGTAATGCTCAAGAATTTTACGATTTTTTTAAATTTCACGCACTTCAAAAGCATTTATTTTCCTTGATTTTTCATGTTTGATTTCTATAATTTGTTACAAATATGGTGTGTTTTTCTTCTATATCACAAGATGATGTATTATCTGTCTTATCATCCAAAAATAGCAGAGAACCTTATCTGACTCTCTGCCATTTATTCATTTTACAACTGCAGTTCTTCTTTTATCTTTTTTATCTGTTCCATCGGTAACTGTGTATCGTTCACAATTTCTTCCAAACTGCAATTACCTCTCTTAAGCATACGAATTGCTATTTCTCCTTTTATTTCTTCTTGCAACTCATCCTTATACTTTTCTCTTATCTTCTTTATAACTTTATCCGTTTCCAGTTCTAATACTTTTCCTCCCATAACTTCATCCATTCCCTCCTTTGCAATTTGAAAATTTGAAAAAATATAGTCTGCAATTCTTTTAATTACCTCCATAAGGTAATTATACTGTACTTCTCTTCCTTTATGAAGAACGTCCGCTTTCAGCCTCTTTACTATTGCTGCATATTCATCCAGTAAGCTCTGGAGTTTAGCAACATCTTTCTCAATTTCAGATCTGCTCTTTTCATATCTCATAATATAGAACGGTAACAAAAAGAGTAGCTTCTTCTAAAAGATCACGTCTGTGGTATAGTTCTCTACATAGATAGCAGGCAGATCATATTTTATTATCTGTCCGTTTGGCATGACAATATCCATTCCTATAGTATTGCTTTTGCCCTTCCCACGTAAATATAATGCGCAGGAATGTGGGAAATATATTCTGTATCTTCCGTTTTCGATTTTCTTTGATTCCAGACTGATAGCAAAATTGTATTCTATCATGCGGATCACCATCTCTGTGTCGCTGGTGCTCTGGCATTCTATATGGTAGATTTTGTCTGCTATCTTTAGACGAGAGTCTGTTATTTTTTCTCCACTTTTCGTCTGGTGTTCGTTTCTTTGTTGCTCAATTGGTATGTCTGCCGGATAGTTTGTGCCGAATACTTCATTTATTTTTTGGAACTTTTTGTTCGTTTCTCTTGTTGTATTCTATCTTCACTTTCTCTGGAAGTTGATTTAAAATTTTCTGGAAGCTTCCTGTTGTTAGATATGCATCTTTCAATTTTTTCTTACTATATTCATAGATTGTATTCCTCGAGTGTTCTATCAGATAAGCTGTATAAAACTCTTCCCAACTAAAATACTCCTTGCTGTCAGCCAGTTCATAGGTCTTTTCCGTTACCTCAGCAGTTCTTTCTATAATATTGGCTCTTAACAGCAAATACTCAAAAGATTCCGGTGCATATAGTACGATTTTCTTTTCTGTATCTTTAATATATTGCATTACTCGCTGCATTTCCGGTCCAAATGCAGCGCCATCTACAATAGTTAAAATTTCTTTGTTTTGATTTTTCTGTAAATAAGGCAGAATATTACTTTTCCCTTCTGCTGAAAAACAGGTTTCTCCGAATAGCGTCCTATAAAATTCATATCCTGAATTGGAATCTTCTGTTACGATCAGATCTGGCTGAATATCTTCATTTTCCTGCAAATTGTACAATTGATATGTTTCATTGTATATTCTTTTGGCATTCTTATATTTCTGGCTTTCTCTTTCCTGCCGCATTCCATAAATTTCTTCTATACTATATGGAAGCTGTTCTAATGTATCTCTTGTAACAAGTACAAAGTAGTTGTCACTGCCTTTTATGATTCTGGTAAATTCTTTACTTCGTAGAAACTGTGCACCTTCATCAATAAATATGATGCATTGCTTTAAGGTTGCAAGCCTTTCTTTCCAGGAAGCATTTTCTACTACAACGCATCTCTTTTCGCATATTTCGGTGATACCTGATGATATTCCATTATTTTCATAGTCGGAAATCATTCTAAGCAATTCTGTTTTTCCTGTTGCACTATCTCCTCTGATGACTGTAATGTTTCTCTTTATGGTAAGATGATAATGAACCCTCTTATTATATACTTCGATATCATACTTTCCTGTCATACATTTCTTCCCTTCATAGTAAACGATTCACAATGATTTCCTCGTCCAGTTCAAGCATGGTGTGTACTATTTTTCCTGTATTTACAATATAAATATCAAATAGATTTTTTCCAAAGTCCATAATATAGCCCAATCGAATCGTAATATCTTTTTGTTCCGCCAGTTTTAAAATCCATTGTGCACAGTTATTACCACAAGCAGAAGCATTAAAAATATGTTCTGTATCGTTTTGCATCAAGATTAAAGTTTTTACTCCTCCCGAAAGACGTTCTGGGGGAATTGGGCCGAGAAATGGGCTGTCTATCATACATGGACCTTTTACTTCCGACCCATCGATATCTTTAATCATTTTTCTGGAAGTTTCTGATGTTATCCATTCGTCCTCATATGTGTTATTAAAAAATACGTCTGGATTAAAAATGTAATTGTCACCTGGATCGTCTCCAAAAAATATTTTTAACATTTTATATTCCTCCATTCTGCAAATGGCAGTGTCAAAAATTATCCTGCAAATATTAATTTCACTCTATTTCATATTCTATCAAAAATACCTCCTTATTGCCAGCACACCAGGAAACTAATCAAAATACAAAAAAACAGCAGAGAGCTTTTGGGTTGTTCTCTGCTGTTTCTCTTTAATTTTATTCAGAAAGGTAATTATTTCTTTCTAACAATAACCTTATCCAGATGCCAGATATCGTCCACATATTCCTGAATTGTTCTGTCTGATGTAAACTTACCGCTGCATGCTGTATTAAGAAGTGCTTTCTTTGCCCAGCCTTTTTCGTCTTTGTAGGCTGCTTCTACGCGTTTCTGTGCGTCTGCGTAGGAGCGGAAGTCTGCGAGGATGAAGTAGCGGTCTGCTCTGTCTGTGTTCTTTGTGTTGAGGAGTGAATCGTACAGGTCACGGAAGAGTTCTGTATCGCTGGAGAAGGTTCCGTTGATGAGCTGCATCAGTACCTGACGGATTTCTTCGTCTGTATTGTAGATTACGTTTGGATCGTATCCGCCGTTGTTTTCGTAATTGATTACTTCGTCGGAGCTTAAACCGAAGATGAATGCGTTTTCTGCGCCAACTTCTTCTACGATCTCTACGTTAGCACCGTCCATGGTTCCAAGTGTTGGAGCACCGTTGAGCATGAATTTCATGTTACCTGTTCCGGATGCTTCTTTACTTGCTGTGGAGATCTGCTCGGATACGTCTGCTGCTGCGAAGATCCACTCAGCGTTTGATACTCTGTAGTTTTCGATGAATACAACTTTAATCTTGCCGTTGATGGAAGCGTCGTTGTTTACTACATCTGCTACGGAGTTGATGAGTTTGATGATCTTCTTGGCTGTTGCGTAACCTGCGGATGCTTTGGCACCGAAGATAAATGTTCTTGGATAGAATTCCATTTCCGGATGCATCTTTATCTGATTGTACAGATAGATTACATGCAGGATGTTCAGGAGCTGACGTTTGTACTCGTGAAGTCTCTTAACCTGTACATCGAAGATGGAGTGCGGGTCTACTTCTACGCCGTTGTGCTCGAGGATGTATTTTGCAAGACGCTCTTTGTTCTTGAACTTGATGTTCATGAATTCCTGGAGTGCTTTGTCATCATCTGCGTAAACTGCCAGTTTCTTTAACTGTGGAAGGTCTGTGATCCAGTCCGGTCCGATGTGCTCTGTGATCCAGTCTGCAAGGAGTGGATTTGCGTGAAGCAGGAAACGTCTCTGAGTGATACCGTTGGTCTTGTTGTTGAATTTCTGTGGCATCAATTCATAGAAGTCTTTTAATTCCTGATTCTTCAGGATCTCTGTATGAAGGCGTGCAACACCGTTTACAGAGTAGCCTGCTGCGATTGCAAGGTGAGCCATCTTAACCTGTCCATCGTAGATGATTGCCATCTTTTTGATCTTCTCGTAGTTTCCCGGATATTTTGCCTGGATTTCGAGAATGAAACGACGGTTAATCTCTTCGATGATCTGGTATACACGTGGAAGCAGTCTGGAGAAGAGCTCGATCGGCCATTTCTCAAGTGCTTCGGACATGATGGTATGGTTTGTGTAAGCAACGGATTTGGTTGTTACTTCCCATGCTTCATCCCAGCCAAGTCCTTCTTCGTCCATGAGGATACGCATTAACTCTGCTACTGCTACAGTTGGATGTGTATCGTTCATCTGGAAGGTTACTTTTTCATATAATTTCTTAATGTCGCTGTGTTTCTTCTTATATTTATCGATTGCTGCCTGTAAACTTGCAGATACGAAGAAGTACTGCTGTTTCAGTCTCAGCTCTTTACCTGCATAGTGGTTGTCGTTCGGGTAAAGGACTTCTACGATGTTGCGAGCAAGGTTCTCCTGCTCTACAGCTTTCTTGTAATCACCTTTGTCAAAGGAATCCAGCTCGAAGTCTACAATCGGTTCTGCATCCCAGATACGAAGTGTGTTTACTACATCGTTGTCATAACCTGTGATCGGCATATCATAAGGAATGGCTTTTACTGCCTGATATCCTTCATGGATAAATTTATTTCCGCCTTTTTCAGGATCGTATTCTACTCTTACATATCCGCCGAAGTGTACTTCTTTGGCATATTCCGGACGGCGAAGTTCGAATGGGTAGCCGTTCTTTAACCAGTTGTCCGGTACTTCGATCTGGTAACCGTTTTCGATTTTCTGTTTGAACATTCCGTAGTGATAACGGATTCCGCATCCATATGCAGAGTAGTTTAATGTTGCGAGAGAATCAAGGAAGCATGCAGCAAGTCTTCCCAGACCACCGTTTCCAAGTGCCGGGTCCGGTTCCTGATCTTCGATGCAGTTGAGGTCGAATCCCAGTTCATCAAGGGCTTCTTTTACTTCGCCATATGCGCAAAGGTTGATCAGGTTGTTTCCAAGGGCACGTCCCATCAGGAATTCCATGGACATGTAGTATACAGTTTTTGGATCCTGCTCATCGTATGCTTTCTGTGTTTCAAGCCAGTTATCGATGATAACGTCTTTTACTGTGTAGCTTACTGCCTGGAAAATCTGCTCCTGTGTAGCTTCTTCAATTGTTTTTCGATAGAGGAATTTTACGTTGTCTTTTACGCTTTTCTTGAATGCCTCTTTCTTGAACATTTCGTTTGTCATTACATACCTCCCGTAATCTGGTTTCCGTTACTGTTTCGTTCTCTGCAAAAAATATCGCAGGGAAGATCCGCAAACAGTAACTGGTATTTCGTCATAATCTTTCCGTTCCTTTATCAGAGAAATTGGGGGCAAAGTAGCTCTGCCTCCAATTTCTTCTTTGAAATCAGACTGTCAAAGAATATGATACTCTTTTTTCGACAGCCTGTCATCTGTATATTTGCCGAAAATTATGACAATTTTTTTACTCCCATGGTTACAGTTTCTTTGTTGATGTTCCATTCTTTCACATAACCATCGGTCTCGCCAAGTACCATTTCGTCTGCAAGTACTTCAGATTTGATCTCATCTTCGTGTGCTTTCATGACTTCCTGGATCTTGTCGTTTCCATGAGCATATACTTTGATCTTATCCATAACTTCGAAGCCGGCTTCTTTACGCATGGTCTGGATCTTGCTGATGATCTCACGTACAAATCCTTCTTCGATCAGTTCAGATGTCAGGTTTGTATCGAGAACTACGGATGTTTCGCCGTCGGATTCGGATACGTAACCCTCTGTCTGTGCTGTTTCAATAAGAAGATCTTCTTCTGTAAGTTCAACATCATTTCCGTTGATATCCAGTTTCAGAACACCATTGCCTCTGAGTTCTTTCATTGCTGCTGTTCCATCGATGTCTGTCAGAGCCTGTTTGATTCCACCGAGGAGTTTGCCGTATTTCGGTCCTACAGTACGAAGCTGTGGTTTGAAACTGTAGGAAATAAAGGATTCTACGTCATCTGCAAATTTTACTTCTTTGACATTCAGCTCGTCTGCGATAATGTCTGTGTAGAATTCGCCCATCTTCTTCTCAGCTTTTACATACATGGTTCCGATCGGCTGACGGTTCTTGATGTTTGCTGTATTTCTACATGCACGTCCGAGAACTACGATCTCGAGAAGCTCTTTCATGTCTGCTTCGAGGTCTTTGTCGATCCATGCTTCGTTTACAGTCGGGAAGTCGCAGAGGTGGATACTTTCCGGAGCATCTTTGTCTACGCTTCTTACAAGGTTCTGATACATATCTTCTGTCATGAACGGAATCATCGGAGCTGCTGTCTTGGCGATTGTTACCAGTGCGTTGTACAGAGTCATGTAAGCATTGATCTTATCCTGCTCCATTCCTTTTGCCCAGAAACGTTCACGGCTTCTTCTTACATACCAGTTACTCATCTCATCTACGAATTCCTGGAGTGCTCTTGCTGCTTCCGGAATCTTGTAGTTTGCCAGGTCATTGTCTACTGCCTGTACAGTTGTGTTTAATCTGCTGAGCAGCCATTTATCCATTACAGGGAGCTGATCATATTCGAGATTGTATTTAGTTGGATCGAAGTTGTCGATGTTTGCATATAATACGAAGAACGCGTATGTGTTCCAGAGTGTGCTCATGAATTTACGCTGTCCTTCTACAACAGCTTTGCCATGGAAACGGTTTGGAAGCCATGGTGCGCTGTTGATGTAGAAATACCAGCGGATCGCATCTGCGCCGTATTTGTTCAGTGCGTCAAACGGGTCAACTGCATTTCCTTTGGACTTACTCATCTTCTGTCCGTTCTCATCCTGGACATGTCCCAGAACGATTACGTTCTTATATGGTGCTTTGTTGAAGAGCAGTGTGGATTCTGCAAGGAGTGAGTAGAACCATCCACGAGTCTGGTCTACTGCCTCGGAGATAAAGTTTGCAGGGAACTGCTGCTCAAATAATTCTTTGTTTTCAAATGGATAGTGGTGCTGTGCGAAAGGCATTGCTCCTGAGTCGAACCAACAGTCGATAACTTCCGGTACACGGTGCATTTCTCCACCACATTCCGGACACTTCAGTGTGATCTCATCGATGTATGGACGATGAAGTTCTACTGTCTTGGCTCTCTCATCACCGCTCATCTCAAATAATTCCTGACGGCTTCCAACGGAATGCATATGTCCGCATTCGCACTGCCAGATGTTCAGTGGTGTTCCCCAGTAACGGTTACGGCTGATACCCCAGTCCTGAACGTTCTCCAGCCAGTCGCCGAAACGTCCTTTACCGATGCTCTCCGGAATCCAGTTGATTGTGTTGTTGTTTCTGATCAGGTCATCTTTGACTGCTGTCATCTTGATGAACCAGGATTCTCTTGCATAGTAGATCAGTGGTGTGTCGCATCTCCAGCAGTGTGGATATTCATGCTCGAATTTCGGAGCATCGAAGAGTTTGCCTTCTTTGTCCAGGTCTGTGAGAACCATCGGGTCTGCTTTCTTTACGAAAACGCCAGCGTATGGAGTCTCTTTTGTCAGGTTACCCTGTCCGTCTACGAACTGTACGAATGGAAGGTCATAGTTACGTCCGATTCTGCTGTCGTCTTCACCAAATGCAGGTGCGATATGAACGATACCTGTACCATCGCTCATAGTAACGTATGTGTCACATGTTACGAAATGAGCTTTCTTTTTCTGTTTTGCTGCTGCCTCTCCTGCGCATGCAAAAAGTGGCTCATACTCTTTATACTCGAGATCTGTTCCTTTGTAAGTTTCCAGAACTTCGTATGCTTTCTCGCCTTCTTCTTTTGCAAATTTGCCAAGAACTTTGTCGAGAAGTGCTTCTGCCATATAATAGGTGTATCCGTCTGCTGCTTTTACTTTGCAGTAAGTCTCATCCGGGTTTACGCAGAGTGCAACGTTGGATGGAAGTGTCCATGGTGTTGTTGTCCATGCAAGGAAGTATGCGTCTTCGCCGACAACCTTGAATCTTACAACTGCGGAACGTTCTTTGACAGTTTTGTATCCCTGGGATACTTCCTGTGCAGAAAGCGGAGTACCACATCTTGGACAGTAAGGAACAATCTTGAAGCCTTTGTACAGAAGCTTCTTGTTCCAGATTTCTTTGAGTGCCCACCACTCGGATTCGATATAGTCGTCATAGTAAGTTACATATGGGTGCTCCATATCAGCCCAGAAACCAACTGTTGAGGAGAAATCCTCCCACATTCCTTTGTATTTCCAGACACTTTCTTTACACTGTTTGATGAATGGCTCCATACCGTATTCTTCGATCTGTTCTTTGCCATCCAGTCCCAGTTTCTTCTCTACTTCCAGCTCTACCGGAAGACCATGGGTATCCCAGCCTGCTTTACGTGGAACCATGTAGCCTTTCATTGTACGGTATCTCGGAATCATATCCTTGATTACACGGGTAAGCACATGGCCGATGTGCGGTTTACCGTTGGCGGTTGGCGGTCCATCGTAGAAAGTATAGGTTTCTCCTTCTTTTCTGTTTTCCATACTTTTCTCAAAGATATGGTTTTCTTTCCAGAATTCTTCTACTTTTTTTTCACGGTCTACAAAATTTAAGTTCGTATCAACTTTCTGGTACACAGTAAATTACCTCCTGTTTTTATTTTGGTATATTCTTGTTACCGGGCACGAAGTGAACAGTAACATATTTTAGAACGAAAATAATCCTGAAATTTTTGTTTTATAGGATAATGACGTTTGTGCACATCTTTATCCCATAAAACAAAAAAATCGTCCCTTATGTAAAAGGACGAAGGTTTATTTACGTTCGTTATACCACCTGTTACATTGTACGGGCATCTTTGCCGATACATGAATCCTTTAACGGGGATTTCCGTCAGCTCCTATCTGCATATCGCCTTCAGAGTTGCAACTCCGGAGTGATTTTCACTGCATTTACTTGCCATCAGGCTCACACCCTCCCTGACTCGCTGTCTGCGTTCATCTGCAATTACTGTCTCCATCAACGTTTTTGTGGTTTATATTTAAAACACTATGCGGATTCATTATAAGGTCACGAAATTCCCTGTGTCAAGTATTTTTTGGATTATTTAAGGTTATGCTAACCTCAGGATAACGTTACTGTTCACTCCGTTCGCAGTAACGTTGCCAAAATTCATTCCAGATTGCCTGCGGCAATGGAATTTTGGCTTGTATGTCTCGGGATTTTGGCATATTCATGCCAAAACACCTCGCGGAATAGTGGTGTGTGAACAGTAACAGAATAACTTTGTGAGAATATATAAGGATATAAATTTTACACAGCCATTGTAATTAATGATATAATAAGGTAGAATATTTTGTCCGAATATAGCAAAACGTATTGGATTAACATTTTTTCGGACTTTAATATCATCCTGTATGTCGATTTTTCGCAGCTGTAAATACTCTTGTACTATAGCAATTCTACAAATAGCTGCTTTTTTTATCGCATATAATCGTCGTCAGGAGTTATCTAAGCGTTACTGTTTTCTCCGTTCTCATTAACGCATGGACAGCAATATCTGAACAACTAATCTGCATAGTTAATAATTTTCTATGCGCATTTATTAATGAAGGGTAATTTTAAATGTTTAAGAGAAAATTTCATACAATGATAAAGCATTCTCTTGCCGGAATGCTTTGTGCCGGGCTGCTGGTTACTCAGCCGGCTGCTATTTATGCTGCTGAGGCGAGTGCCACTGCAACTCCCGAAGCCGGTCACTCGGCGACTTATTCCCAGGCTGCTGATACTGACTCCATCAAAGGATGGCCTGCCGGGCCAAGTATTGAAGGACAGTCCGCTGTATTAATGGATGCGGTAACTGATACCGTTCTTTATTCCAAGAATCCTGATGACAGACTCTATCCAGCCAGTATCACTAAGATCATGACCGCACTCCTGGCATGTGAGAATCTCGACATGAATGATACGATCACGATGTCACAGGAGGCGGCTTACGGAATCGAGGCCGGAAGCTCCACGATCTACGCAGAAACCGGCGAAGTTTTTACTGTAGAGCAGGCGCTGATGGCGCTGATGCTGGAATCCGCCAATGAGATGGCTCTTGCCATTGCCGAAAAGACAAGCGGTTCTGTTAAGAAGTTTGTGGAACTGATGAATCAGAGGGCAGCACAGCTTGGATGTAAGAATACACATTTCAATAATCCAAACGGTCTGCCGGATGAGACTCACTACACCACTGCAAGTGATATGATGAAGATTGCAAAAGCTGCCTGGTATAATCCGGAGTTTCGTAAATTTGTCACTACGCAGACTTATGAGATTCCGCCGACAAACAAGCAGTCAGAAACCCGTTACCTTCTCAATCACCACAGAATGATGTCCGGTCAGTCCTACGCTTACGACGGAGTTCTCGGAGGTAAGACCGGTTATACAAACGTGGCCGGAAATACCCTCGTAACTTATGCGAAGAGAGGCAATTCCATTCTGATCGCAGTTGTACTGAATTCTACAAACGGTGCTTTCCCGGATACAACCTCTCTGCTGGACTATGGCTTTGACAATTTTGAAAAAGTAGATATGAATGTAGACACGAATCCGGTTCCGGCAACGTTTCTTCCATGTGAGAAGCATCTCTTAAAAAATAGCGGAGATCTCTGTTCTTTCTATTATATGAGACATGTGTATGTGACAGTTCCCACAGGAACAGATGTGAGCCAGCTTGTCAGGAAACAGTGGCTTCTTAATAATTCTGTAGGACCGAAACGTATCAAGAGCAAATATTATTTTAATGATCATATGGTCGGATATGGAATACAATATGAAAAGGAGATCCTTTCAGACCTCCTTCTCAACACTTCTTTTTAGTTTTCGCCTGAGGCGGAGGACTTCTTTTCTTTCACGAAGTTCCTCCGCTTCTTCTGTATCTGTGAAACGCAATGTTTTCACTGCAAAATATTTCTCATCTTCTGTTTTCCGGATACGGATCTTTCCTTTTACCAATCCGTGTTCCTCACATACAGAAACGCTGTAATAAACCTTCGGATTGTTCATAAACCAGCGAAGTTTCCGCTTCGCAGGAAGATGGCAGATCGGACATCTGGTACTTGTTACTTCGCGGTCTTTCATAACACGCTCTCTCGTGTTGAATTCTCTGGATACGTATTTGTCATGATCCGGATAGGAAATATGTATCTCTTCCTTTTTCTTCTTCGGATTCTGATATACGTCCAGTGACGGGTGATTCACGATTATGATGTTATTTATCTTCTTTAAAACCTCAGCGGTATACCAGGCATCCGCAAGTGCTCTGTGAAATCCCTGGGACTTCTCTATTTTCAGCTCATCGATTGCATGCTCCAGTGCACATCTGCGCGTACCGTCATCATAACTGATGCTGAACAGTTTCTGCACATCATAGTAAGTCACCGGTCCCGGGAGAAGGTCAAGTATTCCATAGAACTTCATATTTCTCTGAAGTTCCATCACATCCTGATTTCCCCAGGTAAAAAAATACCAGTCTTCTCCGCACCAGTCAAGAAATTCTCTGGCAGCCTGTTCAAACGGCACACCGCTCAAAAGGTCTTTATAATCCACATGAATCACCTCATGAATGCTGTCATGGATCCAGTTGTAAACCTGTGGTTTGATCAACCTGTGAAAACTGTCCGTTATTTCTTTTTTGCTGTTTACTTTTACAGCTCCGATCTCGATAATCTCGAATGGAAGTTTGTCGTTGCGAGTTTTCTTTCCCGCTGGATTCTGATTCCATTCCAAGTCAAAAACTATATAGTTCATTTATCCATTCCTTTTTTTGCCTGCCTCTATACGAGTTTCTCTATAATAAATTTCTTCATAATAAATTTCTTTATAAAAACAATTCTGCAATAGCTATTGCTATCCTGTTGTAACGTTCCTCGATGCAGGCTACAATGAAATTCTGCGATTACCGATCACAAAGCAGTGTGAACAGTAATGATTCTATTTTACTTTCTCTCCCAGTTCATAGATTGCCTCTATGAGGTATTCCTGGAATTTGGAAGCGTCTGCATCCATAACTGCGATGTTCTCTTCCTCTTCTTCATGCATCCACCAGCGGAAATCTGCGATGGTTCTTCCTGCAGATTCACCATCAGAGCAGTCCACGTCCAGTACCACTTTCTGGACTTTGAAGATTTCCGGATGAGTCAGATACATATATGGAACCGCATCATGGATACTTACCTGTCCCCTGAATTTATTTCCGTTTGCCAGGCTGTAGCCCGCCATATCTCCACAAAGCTTCGCAATCTGATTATTCTGAGACTGGCTGAGTTTCTGGATCTGGGAACGTGTCAGGGCACATTTCTCAGTAACGTCCAGGCCGCACATTACAATTGGAAGGCCTGATTTAAATACGATTTTTGCAGCTTCCGGATCTACATAAATATTAAACTCTGCGGATGCGGTTACATTTCCACCTGCCACTGCGCCACCCATGAGAATGATCTCCTGGATTTTTGATTTTACTTCCGGATAAATTTTAAGAAGTAAACCGATATTTGTCAACGGTGCTGTACAGATCAGAGTTACTTTCTCTCCTTCCGGGAGTTCGGTGAGAAGTCTCTTAATGTAAAAGACTGCCATCTCTTTTTCCGGTTCTGCATCGGCTCTCGGAATCGTGCAGTCACCAAGTCCGTTTTCTCCATGAAATTCAGATGCTGTGTGATGTTCTCTGATGATTGGTTCTACCATTCCGGCAGCTACCGGCACATTTAATTTGTAAAGTGCTGACAGATCCAGAGCATTTCTTGTTACGATGTCAATGGTCTGGTTCCCGGCTACAGTTGTCACTGCCAGAAGTTCAAATGCTTCCGGGTGAGCTGCTGCGTAAGCAAGTGCGATAGCGTCATCAATTCCAGGATCGCAGTCCATAATAATTTTTCTTTTTTCCATAGTTTTTTGTCCCCTTTTCATTATAATTTGTAAATACCTTTATCCCTTTTGTCAGCACCCGGCATTTGATTTATAGTATAGCAGAGAGAGAATTTACTGTAAACACCTGAATACATCGTGTGAGTTACCCTTCACTTTGGAAATACAAACCCCCCGGAAGCGTTTTTTCGTACTTCCGAGGGGAAATGAAAGATTATCGCGTCGAAATTATTTCTTTGCAAAATATTGCTCTATGTAATCAAGAATTTCTTCCGGCTTGTCCATAAATTTACACATATCCAAAATCGCCGGTTCCATGAACTTTTCTTTTGCAGTATGTTCCAGAAGCTGTCTCATCAGATCATAGTAGCCATTAATATTATAGAAAACAATCGCGCGATCCAGTCTGTTCAGACTCTTAAGTGTAAGAATCTCAAAAAATTCTTCGTAAGTTCCGATACCTCCCGGAACTACAATTGTCGCCTGTGACTTCTCTTCCAGGAGATGTTTTCTCTCCCGCATCGTCTCCGTCATGATAAATTCCGTACAATGCTGATACAGGATCCCCGGTTCATCAAAGAACCGTGGTGCAATTCCCAGGAGATAACCGCCTTCTGCGTCCACACCTCTGGCCGCAGCTCCCATAAGTCCTGTCTCGCCACCTCCGAATACCAGTCCATGTCCACGTCTGGCCATCAGTCTGCCAAGTTCTTCGGTTTTCTCATAATAAATCTGATCCAGCTGTGGGCTGGCTGCGCCATAAATGCAGATATTCATCTTGCGAGTCTCCCTATTTTACAACTTTCAATTCATACTGTCTTGTACCCAGTCCAATCTTCTCGGCCTGATCCAGTGTTGCCTGCCATTCAATATTCGGGTTGGAATCTTTGAAATGGTCGTGATGGCAATGCCAGTCAGGCTGTGCAAGGTGTTCACCAAGCTGGCTGTTCTCGATCGGTGTCGCTTTCAGACAGGCATCTGCGCAGGCCTGATCCAGAGCAACCGGGTCAAAGCTTGCGAACATTCCGATATCCGGAAGGATCGGTGCATCATTCTCTCCATGGCAGTCGCAGTTCGGACTGATATCCTGAACCAGTGCTACATGGAAGTGTGGACGGCCATAACAGACAGCCTGTGCATACTCTGCCATCTTACGATCCAGAAGTTCGTTTGCGCTGCTGTTTGGATTGTATACAGCATCAAAACTACATGCTCCGATACAACGGCCGCAGCCTTTACATTTGTCATAATCGATGACTGCTTTTTTGTCTGGATATGTAATCGCGTCACTTCCGCATTCCTTCGCACAACGACGGCAGCCACGGCAAAGCTCTTCGTTTACTGCCGGTTTTCCACTGGCATGCTGTTTCATCTTACCGGCACGGCTTCCGCAGCCCATTCCGATATTCTTCAGCGCACCGCCAAAACCTGTTGCTTCGTGACCTTTGAAATGACTTAAGCTGATAAAGATATCGGCATCCATGATTGCATGGCCGATGAGTGCAGTCTTGCAGTATTCTCCGTTTACTACCGGTACTTCTACTTCATCTGTACCACGAAGGCCATCACCGATAATAATCTGGCATCCTGTTGTGATGGTATTAAAGCCATTCATATTTGCGCAGTCAAGGTGTTCGAGTGCATTCTTACGGCTTCCCGGATAAAGGGTGTTGCAGTCTGTGAGAAATGGAAGTCCACCCTGCTCCTTGCAAAGGTCAGCAACTACTTTTGCATAGTTCGGACGCAGGAAAGCCATGTTTCCAAGTTCTCCGAAATGCATCTTGATTGCTACGAATTTGCCATCCATATCAATGTCTTTGATTCCGGCTGCAATACAAAGTTTTTTCAGCTTATCAAGCTGGCTTGTGCCGACTGGGCATCGAAAGTCGGTGAAATAAACTGTTGATTTTTCCATCTGTCGTTTCCTCCTTAATTATCAAATCTGAAAAACCAGGATTATCCTGTTTATTTATAACCGAATCGCCATTTGATAATTCGGTTAAATTCAGAGAACTTACATACACTCATAGAATTTTGATACTTTTTTATATTCTGCAGGTGCTGTGATTTTCTCTACAATTACGTCTCCATCTTCCGCGTTCTGATAACGATAAATGTAAACGCCTTCCTGTATCTCATCCTCTTCTATCAGAGATACGGCCATATAGTTCTGTCCTTCCACTTCGAAGGTATCCATGATTGCGAAGTCCCGCTCTGTACCATCGGAAATCGGAATGCTGACTACTTCGTATTCTGCTGTTGAATCATTTTCTGCAGCAGTATCCTTCTCTGCAACGGTATCATTTTCTACAACAGTATCATTTAAAATTTCTTCGCTATTCTCGCTCATATTTTCAAAACCTTTCTGGATAAAATCTCGTTATCAATCATTGTAACAAAGCATATCCATTTAGTCAAAATAAATGTTACTGTTCACTCCGTTCCCAGCAACACGCTTCGCGATGCACAGAATTTATGCTAATCGCATAAATTCGCGCGGTATGTCTCGGGTTTTCTGTTGCCAGGCATCCGTAAGAAGCTGCCGGTGGCAGGTTCTGTAGGTGACCTTCGCTCACAAAAAACACCTCGCGGGATATTACCAGTGAACAGTAACAAATAAATATCAAAACAGGCTACGTCTGTTTATGCTACGTCAATCGAATGAATGCAAAATATACAACAAAACAGGGCGTGCAGATTGCACGAATAAATTTTCAAATGTACTCTGGAATGCACACACTACAATTTCGTGAATTCCCAAAATCTCCGGCATATAAAAAGGCTATGCTTTCATAAACACAGCCTTTTTAATTTTATTCATTTAGTTTTATTCATTTGTTTTTATCAAACCTGACAGGTTCTTCCGATTCATATCAACGCATTGATTCCAGGTAAAATCCTGTACTTATGCCATGATAGGTTTCAGTGCTTCAGCCAGTTTCTCTTTCTCAGCTTCTGCTTCTTCCAGATTCTTGCCAAGAGTTGTGTAATAGATTTTGATCTTAGGTTCTGTTCCGGATGGACGAACTACTACTGTCTCGCCATTGTCCAGTTTGTAGATGAGTACGTTTGCTGCCGGAAGTCCTGTTTCTTCTGGTTTCTGATAGTCTGTTACTTTGACAATCTGATGACCGGCGATCTCTGTGAGAGGTTTGTCGCGAAGTCCCTGCATCAGAGCTGCCATCTTGTCCATTCCGCTTAATCCCGGGAATTCGAAGCTGTCTACTTTGTTCAGGTAACGTCCGTACTGTGCATAGATTTCTTCCAGTCTCTGTTTCAGAGAACTTCCAATGCTTCTGTAGTATGCAGCCATTTCACAGATCAGCATAGATCCGATGACAGCATCTTTATCACGTACGTATGGTCCTGCGAGGTATCCATAGCTCTCTTCAAATCCGAATATAAATCTGTCTACTTCACCTGCTGCCTCAAGCTGTGCGATCTGGTCTCCGATCCACTTAAATCCTGTAAGTACACTTCTGAGTTCTACACCATAATGCTCTGCTACTGCGTCTGCAAGCGGTGTGGAAACGATGGATTTCACTGCTACCGGATTCTTTGGCATTGTGCCTTTTTCAATGCGGCCTGCACAGATATAATCAAGAAGGAGTACACCTACCTCATTACCTGTTACCAGTTCATAAGAACCATCCGGGCATTTCATTGCGATACCGACACGGTCTGCATCCGGGTCAGTTGCAAGCATTAAGTCTGCACCTGTTTCTTTTGCAAGATTTAATCCCAGTTCCAGAGCTGCAAAGATCTCCGGGTTCGGATAGCTGCAGGTTGTGAAGTATCCGTTCGGATATTCCTGTTCCGGAACGATAGTGATGTCTGTGATTCCGATATCTTTTAATACCTGAGTTACAGGTACAAGGCCGGAACCGTTTAATGGACTGTAAACCAGTTTCAGGCCTGCTGTTTTGCAAAGACCCGGACGAACCTGGCGGGATTCGATTGCTTCATAGAGAGCCTGTTTGCAGTCATCTCCTACGAAACGGATCAGACCTTCTTCTACACCTTCTGCGAAAGACATATATTTCGCGCCGGTAAGTACGTCTGTTTTCTGAATTTCATCATATACGATTGCTGCTGCATCATCTGTCATCTGGCATCCGTCCGGACCGTATGCTTTATATCCATTGTACTTAGCCGGGTTGTGAGATGCTGTTACCATAATACCTGCGTTGCATTCATAGTAACGTGTTGCAAAAGAAAGTGCCGGTACAGGCATCAGTGCATCGTAAATTCTTACTTTAATTCCATTTGCAGCCAGTACACCTGCTGCGTTCTTTGCAAATACATCGCTCTTAAGACGGCTGTCATAGCTGATCGCCACTGTCTGATTTCCGCCCTGTGTCTTTACCCAGTTGGCAAGTCCCTGTGTTGCCTGACGTACTACGTAAATATTCATACGGTTTGTTCCAGCACCCAGAACCCCACGAAGTCCGGCTGTTCCAAACTTCAGAGCCACTGCGAAACGATCTTTGATTTCTTCATCGTTTCCTTCAATTCTGGATAATTCCGGGTTAAGATCTGCATCTTCCAGATCTGCTGCTAACCAACCTTTGTATTCTTCCTGATACATTTTGACCACTCCTGCCATATTTTTTTAGATTTTTTTGTATATATTTGCTCAATATAGCTTCACTATACCATAATTTAAGTAAATCAGCAACAAAACAGGAAAATTTCACAAAAGTTTTATCTGAACCTGCCGTTATTTTCATTTCTTTTTTCCCTAATACAAAAGGAATCATTGTTATTCCATTTTTCATCTTCGTGCCACTCCACATATCAGTGAAATAATTCCAACTACGATCAGAATCGGTAAAGCAATTGTAACCAATCCACCAATCACCAGTGCAATCAAAATAACCGGAAGGAATACCAATGTAAATAGCACTTTCGTAATTCCCCAGGTCATCTTAAATGCAAGTCCGATCAGTTTTCCAAAAATCCCGAACATCAGACAGACAAATATAAATGTCAACATATATCTTTCACGCTCTCTTTCTTTATACAAACATATCCCTGTTGTCTTCGGGTGCTTTTCGCACCATTGACTATTTCTTTAAAAATAGATAAATCTTTTTTCATATAATATAACGTTCGAAAGCTTTGTTTGTATTCAGTATTTTTATAATTCACCAATATTTTTTTATATGACCTCAAATACAAGAATCTTCTCTCTATGATTATTCCCATTAAACAGATCCTTGCAATCAATCTCATCCGAAAACAGCAACTGTTCTTCTGTCATCAAATAACTGACATATTCATCTGATGGATAATAGAAAAACAGCGACATGCTCTCGCCACTTAAATCTTACAGATTTTGAAGTGGGAGCTTCCTGCTCA
>ERZ791901.240-NODE-240-length-48124-cov-17.095425_pt1 | contig 48124 bp, 58 predicted proteins | sample MGYA00510150_ERZ791901 | MGnify/ENA primary metagenome ERZ791901 (study PRJEB30046, sample SAMN00792058) | human gut metagenome | study: EMG produced TPA metagenomics assembly of the A metagenome-wide association study of gut microbiota in type 2...
ATTCTACAAAACCATTAAACGAAAATGGAGATGAAAGAAAATATTCTCTTTTTTCTCCATTTTTCACATTTATTCACTTCGAAGTAAAACAAGAGATCAAGAAATGTACCTTTCTATAAAAAAATAGCATTACATCTAAATATTTGGATATTATTCGTTATCTTTGGAGACTTTATTTCTTTAATTAATATCTTACAAGAATATTAATCTATTTAAATTATGAAAGCATAACAGCAAAGAAAACGATTAAAGAAATTACCATTATGTGGAAAGAAGACAAACGTAAATATGTGAAAAGTTCAACATATTCAGCGTATGCCCTAATTTTAGAAAATCACATACTTCCTACATTTGGAGATAAGTATGAGTTACTCGAAAACGAAGTACAAGAGTTTGTCTTACAGAAACTTCAGCAAAGACTAAGCGCAAAAAGTGTAAAGGATATACTCATTGTACTAAAAATGGTTATGAAGTTTGGAGCAAAACTTGGTATATTGTCCTATCAGGATTGGTGTATCAAATTCCCGCCACCACAGGAAAACAAGCAACTAAATGTACTCAACATCGCTAATCACAAAGCAATTCTACAGTATATAAGCAATCACTTCACTTTCCGCAACTTAGGCATCTATATTTGTCTGACTACAGGAATTAGAATCGGTGAAATTTGTGCACTAACTTGGGATGATATAGATATTATCAATGGAGTAATATGTATTCGGAAAACGATTGAACGAATTTACATATTGGACGGAGAAAAAAGACATACGGAAATCATTATCGGCACACCTAAAACTCAGAATTCTATTCGTGACATTCCTATGAACAAGGAATTATTAAAGATGCTACGCCCGTTAAAAAAAATCGTAAATGGCAAGTTCTATGTACTTACTAATGAAGAGAAACCAACTGAGCCGCGTACCTATCGTAACTATTACAAACGAATGATGGAACAACTCAATATTCCCCCACTAAAATTTCACGGACTGCGCCACAGTTTCGCCACACGTTGCATTGAAAGCAATTGCGACTACAAAACTGTAAGTGTAATACTTGGACATTCAGATATCACTACTACATTAAATCTCTATGTTCATCCAAACATGGAACAGAAGAAGCGATGCATTGATAAGGTTTTTAAATCTATCAAGTAATACGAAAATAGGATAAGTCTAGCAAGTATAGCACTTATCCTATAATCTTATATTCTTTAAAAAGGACTCATTTCATAAACACAAAATACACCGCCGCAATCAGACACACAAATGCAGCTAAATGATTCCAATGCAACGCATCTCCTTTAAAGAACACAGTAGTAAACAATGTGAAGATGATTAAAGTGATAACTTCCTGAATCACTTTCAATTGCATCAATGAAAAAGGGCCACCATTACCTATAAACCCAATGCGATTCGCTGGAATCTGACATGAATATTCAAAAAAAGCGATTGCCCAACTGAATGTAATTACTCCTATCAAGGGCAAAGCGGCAAACCAATTATATTCCTGTCTCATTTTCAGATGTCCGTACCAAGCAAAGGTCATAAATATATTGGACACAATCAATAGTAAAATAGTATAGAATCCTTTCATAACTCAATCAATTTTATTCGGTAATAAATCTTCCTGTATATTCGCCATACTTCCCCAAAGGCTATAACGCGCTTCCGGGTTCATCGCTTCCAATTGCCGTAAAATGCCTTTCATATCACTACGGCTGGATTGCGATTCATAAGGGCAGTTCTTCATCTGCTTCAGATAATGATGCAAAGCTGCCAATTTTATTAAATCCGACTCGTGAACCAGACACATCGGACGGATAATCGTCATATCGAATTTATTCATCACCAATCGGGGCGGCATTGTACTGAATGCCCCTTGATAAGTAATATTCATCAATAAAGTTTCCAAAATGTCGTCCATGTGGTGTCCTAAAGCAATCTTATTGCAGCCATGTTCTTTGGCCACCGTAAACAATGCTTTACGGCGATTCCAAGAACAAAGAAAGCAAGGAGATTTACGGGTGTCTGTAGAAGGATCAAAAGAAGTTTCATATTGCACAAAAGCCACTCCATTCGCTTCGCAATGCGCTTTCAGGTATTCCGTATCACTCTGATAAGGAATATTCGTCATCACCACATGAACTGCAATGACAGAAAAGCGAGGTTTGTAGATACGTGCGCGTTTTCCCAGCAGCTCTACAAGCGCCAACGAATCTTTCCCGCCCGATAGTCCGATGAGTATTCTATCCCCCTCTTCTATCAGCCCATATTGCACCACTCCTTTGTTAAACCGCCGTTCAATGCGGCGAATGGCTTTCTCTTCTTCGGTAAATTGTGTCATATCTTCAAAAATCGGCTGCAAAAGTAAGCGAAAAGAATGATTTAAAGAAGAATTAACATAATAGAATCTCTGAAAAAGGGTTTATTTCTAATAAATTTGTACTTTTGAGCAATTGATTAGTTGGCAGATTTCCAAAAGCAACAATACTTTTAAATAATCTGCCACCCATAAATGCTAAAAACGATGAAAGGAAAATATATTCTATTTCTATTTTGTAGTCTCTTCTTATGCGAAGTTTCTGCGCAAACATTGGAACAGGCACGCGCTTTGTTCACAAAAGGCGAATATGAGAAAGCCAAACCTGTCTTTAAAAGGTACGTAAAATCTCAACTGTCCAACGGAAACTACAACTATTGGTATGGCGTGTGCTGCCTGAAAACCGGAGAAGCCGAAGAAGCGGTGAAACCTCTCGAAATGGCAGTCAAGAAGCGTGTAGCTAGCGGACAGCTTTATTTAGGACAGGCTTATAACGGAACATATCGTTTCGAAGAGGCAGTAGAATGTTTTGAAGAGTATATCGCTGATTTGAAGAAGCGTAAAAGAGCAACCGAAGAAGCAGAGAAACTACTGGAAAAGAGCAAAGCTGATCTCCGTATGTTGAAAGGTGTTGAAGATGTTTGTATTATCGACAGTTTCGTTGTAGATAAAGCAACGTTTCTGAATGCTTATAAAATTAGTGAGGAATCGGGAAAACTGTTTACTTTCAACGAGTTCTTCCAAACAGGAGGAGATCACGAAGGTACTGTCTACGAAACTGAAATCGGGAATAAAATCTATTACAGCGAGAAGGGTGAAAGAGGTAGTCTGGATATACTTTCCAAAAACAAGTTGCAGAATGAATGGAGCAACGGACGACCACTGCCGGGTAGTATCAATGATGCAGGAAACGCAAACTATCCTTATGTAATGGCAGATGGTGTGACTATTTATTATGCCAGTGACGGTGAAGGATTGGGAGGTTATGATATTTTTGTCACCCGTTACAATACCAATACCGATACTTATTTAGTACCGGAAAACGTGGGTATGCCGTTCAATTCTCCATACAATGATTATATGTACGTCATTGACGAATATAACAATCTGGGCTGGTTCGCTTCCGACCGTTTCCAACCGGAAGGAAAGGTATGTATCTATGTATTCATTCCCAATAATTCAAAACAGACTTACAACTACGAAGCGATGGATCGGAAGCAGATGATTCGGCTGGCACAAATCCATTCTTTGAAAGAAACCTGGAAAGATAAACAAACGGTTGCAGAAGCCCTGCAACGTCTGGAAGCCGCTATCAACCATAAGCCCAAAGAACGTCGAAAGGTCGATTTTGAATTTGTCATTGACGATAATACAACTTATTACCTGATGACTGACTTTAAGTCCGCCAAAGCCAAACAGCTTTTCCTGCGTTACCGACAAATGGAAAAAGATTATCTGCAACAGGAAGAAAAACTGAACAACTTGCGACAACAGTATTCCACCGGCAATAAACAGGGAAAAGAGAGAATGGCTCCTGCTATCCTCGACCTGGAAAAGCGGATATTGCAGATGTCAGAGGAATTGGCAGCTCTCGAAATAAATGTGCGTAATGCAGAAAAAACAAAATAATTAATAACCCTGAACTATGGATATACTCATTATCGCCGTTCTCATTATTACCGCAGTTATACTGTTCCTGGTAGAACTGTTCGTTATTCCCGGCATTAGTCTGGCTGGAATCTCAGCACTGGGATGCATTATCTATGCCAACTATTATGCGTTTGCAAATATTGGAATGGCGGGAGGATTTATCACTTTGGGCATATCGGCCATTGCCTGTATCGGTTCACTGATCTGGTTTATGCGCTCAAAGATGCTGGATAAGCTGGCTTTGAAAAAAGACATCGATTCGAAAGTAGACCGCAGCGCAGAACAAAGTGTAAAAGTAGGTGATACAGGTATAAGTACTACCCGCCTCGCACAAATCGGTTATGCGGAAATCAATGGTAACATTGTGGAAGTAAAGTCGATGGACGGTTTTCTGGACGAAAAGACTCCGATTATCGTCAACCGTATCAGTGACGGAACAATTATGGTTGAGAAACACAGAAAATAATTATTCTTTTACAGAAATAATATTCACTTAATACAAACTATCAATGGAAACATCTTTCTATTTGCCTATCTTTCTGATAGCCGGAGGTATTATCTTCCTGATAATATTTTTCCATTACGTGCCGTTCTTCCTGTGGTTGTCGGCCAAAGTATCGGGAGTACACATCTCGCTGATACAATTATTTTTAATGCGTATCCGTAATGTTCCGCCGTATATCATCGTACCGGGCATGATCGAAGCTCACAAGGCCGGTTTGAAAAACATCACACGTGATGAACTGGAAGCACACTATCTAGCCGGTGGACATGTCGAAAAAGTGGTCCATGCGCTTGTATCCGCATCAAAAGCGAATATTGAGCTGCCTTTTCAGATGGCTACCGCTATTGACTTGGCAGGACGTGACGTATTTGAAGCTGTACAGATGTCCGTTAACCCGAAAGTGATTGATACTCCTCCGGTAACGGCTGTCGCAAAAGACGGTATCCAGTTGATTGCCAAAGCTCGTGTTACGGTACGTGCCAACATTCGTCAATTGGTGGGCGGTGCCGGAGAAGATACAATCCTCGCCCGTGTAGGTGAAGGTATCGTTTCATCGATCGGTTCTTCCGAGAATCATAAATCGGTACTCGAAAATCCGGATTCTATCTCCAAACTTGTACTCCGTAAGGGACTGGATGCTGGAACTGCTTTCGAAATTCTATCTATTGATATCGCGGATATCGACATAGGTAAGAATATTGGTGCCGCTTTACAGATTGACCAAGCTAATGCAGACAAGAATATCGCTCAGGCAAAAGCAGAAGAACGCCGTGCTATGGCTGTAGCTTCCGAACAGGAAATGAAAGCGAAAGCACAAGAGGCACGCGCAAAGGTAATCGAAGCGGAAGCGGAAGTTCCGAAAGCAATGGCAGAAGCTTTCCGTAGCGGTAATTTGGGTATCATGGATTATTACCGGATGAAGAATATCGAAGCTGACACCTCCATGCGTGAAACGATTGCCAAACCGGCAGCAGGCAATGCAGGGAATCAGCCTTTGAGCAAATAAGTTACAACAAACACCGGAATCTGATTTCATTTCAGTCTCAAGATGTACTCCCCTTTCCTAACGGAAAAGAAAGAGTCTTCTTCTGAACTTAAATCCGGTTCCGGTGTTTTTATTTTTATAGCAGCAACATATTGTAAAACTAAAGCCTTTTAATAGCATGAAAAAGTACTTTCCATCCTCTGAATTAATTATCAACGAAGACGGTTCGGTATTCCACCTTCACGTAAAACCTGAATGGTTGGCAGATAAAGTAATCTTGGTAGGCGATCCGGGACGTGTAGCACTCGTAGCTTCTCACTTTGAAAATAAAGAATGCGAAGTGGAAAGCCGCGAGTTTAAGACGGTTACAGGTACGTATAAAGGAAAACGAATCACCGTAGTTTCCACCGGAATAGGTTGTGACAACATCGATATTGTCATGAATGAGTTGGATGCACTGGCTAATATTGATTTCAATACACGAGAAGAAAAGGATGAGTTCCGTCAATTGGAATTAGTACGCATCGGTACATGCGGCGGTTTGCAACCCAATACTCCGGTAGGTACATTCGTTTGTTCCCAGAAGTCTATCGGCTTCGACGGTTTATTGAATTTCTACGCCGGACGCAATGAGGTATGTGATCTGCCTTTCGAGCGTGCTTTTCTTAATCACATGGGATGGATGGGAAATATGTGTGCTCCTGCTCCCTATGTAATTGATGCAAGCGAGGAACTGATTGAACGGATTGCCCAAGACGATATGGTACGTGGCGTTACAATTGCCGCCGGAGGGTTCTTCGGTCCACAAGGACGTGAGCTGCGTGTTCCTTTGGCAGATCCGAAACAAAACGACAAAATCGAAGCATTTGAGTATAAAGGATTCAAGATTACCAATTTCGAAATGGAGAGTTCGGCTTTGGCTGGTCTCAGTCGGCTGATGGGACATAAAGCTATGACTGTCTGTATGGTGATTGCCAATCGACTGATTAAGGAAGCCAACACCGGATATAAAAATACCATTGATACGTTGATTAAGACTGTTCTTGACAGAATATAAATATATAAAAAGTCAGCGACACCATTCTGCTATGATGGTGACACTGACTTTTTATCGTTTATCCGATATAAGATTCAATTGTCTCTTTCAGTTTTTCCAAAGAATAAGGCTTGGAGATCACAGCATTGCATCCGGCTTGAATGGCTTGTTGCTGTTCCGTATAAAAAGCGTATGCCGTAACCGCAATTAATAGGTACGGAAAGGAAAATGGTACGTATCTTTTCAGTAGCTTGAATACCGTCCATCACCGGCATACGGATATCCATCAGAATCAAATCCGGCTTTTCACGAACTCTTTATGGCATTCGACAAAAAATTGAAAAGTACCTGCATCACCCGGTTACGATCGGTAGATGTCCAATATTCTCCTTCCGGGCGGATAACTTTCAATTCTACATCTGTTTTCATCTTCAACTGATGTACTTTTTCCACTTCCTCTACCAGCCCTGAGATTTCAATCTGCTGGAAGTGCATTTCCGATTTTCCGGATTCTATACGTGACAAGTCCAGAATATCATTAATCAACTGTAACAGTAAATTGCTATTCTTTTGAATGATCTCCAAATATTGCAGCTTTTCTTCTTCGTTCTCTGTCACCGCAATTATTTCCGAAAAACCGACAATAGCATTCAACGGAGTACAAATCTCATGACTCATATTTGCCAAAAAGACAGATTTCATCTTGTCAGCTTTTTCCGCCCGCCGTTTAGCTTCGATCAACTCTTGCGAACAACGAATCCGATCACCGATATCGTGTATCAGAGCAAGTACCTTATTCCCTTCAAAGGGGGCGATACGTGCCTGAAAATAATTCGGCTTCCATCTACTTCAAGTGGGTATTCTATTTCTTTTAATTTTCCATCTTGCAAGCACTCCCGAATATTACACAGAAACAGATCACTGACTTCAGGAGAATAAATATCTCGCCCATCTACACCACGTAACACTTCCACCGGATGAAGCAAAACGGTACCCGGTGTCATCAGCACATCGGTAATAAAAAAATTATCATCAAAAATAAAAATGAATTCTGGCAACGCCTCTATTATCTTACGATTGTGCTCTTCCAGATGATTGATATGCTGTTCTTTCTCACATTGCGAAGTGACGTTTACCGTATATGCCAATAATTTATCAGCAAGACGTCCGTCCTGAGTACCCTTATAAGACAGAAAATGATCTTCCAGCCAGATCACTTCACCATGCTTGCCTACACACAACGTACTTTAATCTGTGATATTTTTGAATCCGATGCAAGCATCTTGGAAAAAGCTGTTTGATAGGCCTTCACATCCTCCGGATAGGCAAAGCGATAAAAATCATCGATATCTTTAAAAACAATTCCAGCTTCTTTCAAGCCTAATGTACGAAAATAGTCATCCGTGAAGGAACACTTTCCTGTAGATATATCATATTCCCACAAAGCAATTTGGTGTGCAGCAAGTACAGAGAGTATTTTCTGTGAATTTTCCCGTATGATTTCACTATTCTCACTTTGGGAATATAAATTTGTGTCTGGCTCCATAAGCATTATATTATTTCATTTGGCATATCACCGCACACAGCAAATATAAACAAATAAAGTACAAGTTGTACAGAATCTTATCTTTTTTGATGAGAAACAATTATCTTTGCAGTCTCCAAAAAGAAATATGATGAACCAAGATACTATCTGTGCTATTGCTACCGCTCAAGGCGGTGCTATCGGAAGCATCCGTGTTTCCGGTCCGGAAGCAATTTCCATCACCAGCCTTATATTCAAACCGGCAAAACCGGACAAATTGTTTAGTGACCAAAAGCCATATTCTTTGACTTTCGGACGTATATACGACGGAGACGAAATTATCGACGAAGTACTTGTCAGCCTTTTTCGCACGCCTCATTCCTACACGGGAGAAGATAGCACGGAAATTACTTGTCATGGTTCTTCTTACATTCTTCAACAGGTGCTACAACTGCTGATCAAAAAGGGTTGCCGCATGGCTCAACCGGGAGAATATACGCAGCGGGCATTTCTCAATGGAAAAATGGATTTAAGTCAGGCAGAAGCCGTTGCCGATTTAATCGCATCCTCATCTGCCGCTACCCATCGGCTAGCCATGAGTCAGATGAGGGGTGGCTTCAGCAAAGAATTAACTGATTTACGCAACAAGCTATTGAACTTCACTTCTATGATTGAGCTGGAATTGGATTTCAGCGAGGAGGATGTTGAATTTGCAGATCGGTCGGCATTAAAAAAGTTAGCAGATGAGATAGAACAAGTCATTTCTCGTCTAGTACAATCCTTTAATGTGGGTAATGCTATCAAAAGTGGTGTTCCCGTAGCAATTATCGGTGAAACGAACGCGGGAAAGTCTACTTTATTGAATGTTTTATTGAATGAAGATAAGGCTATCGTCAGTGATATTCATGGGACAACACGCGATGTTATTGAGGATACTATTAGTATTGGAGGAGTTACTTTCCGGTTTATTGATACTGCCGGAATCCGGGAAACTAATGACAAGATCGAAAGTTTAGGTATTGAACGTACTTTCCAAAAGTTAGATCAAGCAGAAATTGTACTCTGGATGGTGGATTCTGTAAACGCCGCATCTCAAATTGAACAGTTATCAAAAAAGATTATCCCACGTTGTGAAGGAAAGCACTTGATCGTAGTATTCAATAAAGCTGATTTAATTGAAGATGTACAAAAAAGTAATTTATCAGCTTTATTGGAGAATTTCCCACAAGAATCTACAGAGCATATTTACATCTCAGCTAAACGAAGAGAGAACACTAATGAATTACAAAAAATGCTTATCAATGCTGCGCATTTGCCAACAGTAACACAAAATGATGTCATCGTAACAAATGTAAGACATTACGAAGCCTTAAGCAAAGCTTTAGATGCTATTCATAGAGTACAAAATGGACTTGACTCACATCTTTCAGGGGATTTCCTTTCACAAGACATACGTGAATGTATCTTTTTCATTTCCGATATTGCAGGAGAAGTGACTAACGATATGGTACTGCAAAATATCTTTCAGCACTTTTGCATCGGTAAGTAGCTGATTATCAACAATATTACAATATATCGCTAACTGTCTGAAAGCCACCGTTTTGGTGGCTTTTTTCATTTTAACACTTTCCATTTGAAACTTGTTACAACCAGTTTTTAAGGGTAAATTTGGCTCAAATATCGTTCCTATCCCTAAATTTTGCGACCAAATGGCAATGGGAAAATGACATATATGGCACCTTATGCAAAAACTGCAAAAGTGATAAATGTGCGCCCGTTGACATGTTGGACACCTCGTGAAAATTCCTGCAAATACCTGAAAATTGCTGCAAAGGAAATGGACGATTTTAACATGCCAAAAAGATGAAGATATTAAAGAAATGTTTAACATGTGGAGCAGAGTTTATTGCATCCAAGATGTCAAATAAATACTGCTGTAGAGAGTGCGAACGTGACGCATCTCGCAAACGTGAAGCAAAACGTAAAAAAAGTGTCCGGGAAAGTGAAAAAGAAGCAGCTCTTGATAAAGAAAGAGATGCAGTTGCTTCACGACCATTTTTGACACCCTCAGATGTTGCCTTATTACTTGATATGAGTGTTAGCACTGTTTATAGATGTTTCTATTCCGGAATCATCAAGGCAGTGAGAATACGTAGAAAAACCCTTGTCCGTCGTGAGGATCTTGACAAATACTTTGAGGATGCAGGACCTTATAGAAAAAGAAGTTACAAGCGTAAGCAAGAACAAGAATACTATACCCTACAAGAGATTATGGATAAGTATAAAATTGGACGTAAAGCTGTATGGGGACGTTGTGACAGATTAGGCATCCCTAAAGTTTACGAAGGGCGTAATACTTTCTACAGTAAAAAGCTTATTGACGCAAATTTCTCTGAGCTTCTTGATGTCATCGACATTGATAACTATTACACATTGAGTCAAATCATGGAAATGTACAATATGACTCAGGGTGCGGCTCTTTGTTTTGTAAAATACCATGCGGTTCCCAGGGTAAAGAGAAATGGCAGGTCTTATTATTCTAAGGTTCATATAGATTGTATAAAACACAAGACCGATGAAATTGATCCTGACTGGTACTCTTATGAAGAAGCTATGCAAAAGTATGGCATAACTAAAGATCAGGTAAGTTATACTCTAAAGACCTATAGCATTAAGACTGAAAAGCGTGGAAAATTCACCATGATTTATCGGACGGATTTTGATAATATCATGCATCAACGTCTTCAAAATTCAACTCCACTAATAAAGTCAAATGGTGAAGAAAAGGTTGTTTTCACGGCAAAGCAACAGGAAAAAATCTGTCCAGCAACTCCTGAAGGATACTATTCTACTGATGAGGTAGCAGAGATGTTTAAAATATCAATAAAGCATGCTGGAGTTATAACAAGAGAGAACAACATACCTAAGATAGCACTGAAAGGATTTAATTTCTATGAGAAGGGATCCATTGACCTGTTATACAACAAAAAGAATAAGTATGCAGAAATCACAGACTGGATAACGCCAGAGGAAATGCGTACAACATATAAAATGACAGCAGATGGTGTACGCTCTTTTATTCATAGACATAAGATTCCAGCAAAGGTTGAGTATGGTAGTACCTATTATTCCAAACAACACATAGAGGAAATAAAGAATGGATATTTTGTTGGTAGAGACAGGTATTATTCCGTAGAAGAAGCTACAAAGAAATATAATCTTACAAATTCACTTGTCTTCTATTACGTCAATCACTATAAGCTCACCAGAGTAAAGAAGCAGAAATTCATCTTTTTTAGAAAAGAAGAATTTGACCGGTTAATGGAAAAACGGTTCTCAGAAGATGATTTTATAGCAAATATTGATATATAGTGATATTTACTTTCAATTTACCGATGTCAGCAATATATCATTCGAGAATTTTGATACATAAAACTATAAAAACGAATAATATGCAGTATTGTAAATCAGTAACTCTCCGTATGCGAGATAGACGAAATGGTACTAAATCATTATTTCTGGACTTTTGGCCAGGCTATAGAAATCCTGAAACAATGGAACTGATTCGTCGTCGTTCGCTTGGCATGTATATATATGCCAACCCCATTTCTACACAACAGAAAAAGTATAATGAAGCTATTCTGGCAAAAGCTGAAGCTATTCGGTGTAAGGTATTCATAGAGGTAATTAATGAGAAATATGACTTCTTTAACCAGGACCGTCTAAAGGAGGACTTTCTTGCATACTTCAAGAATATTGTCAACAGAAACTTTGCGAAGTGTGATGCAGCCTATAAACATTTCAGCAGGTTCTGCCACAACAAATGTACATTTGAAATGCTTGATACCGTATTCTGTAACAAGTATAAAGAATATCTCTTAGACACGAAAGTATCAGCAAGAGGCAAAGTCATGGTTAACAAGCCTATATCACGAAATACAGCTTCAGCATATTGGAATATCTTCAAACAAGTTTTAACTAAAGCCTATAGGGAAAGAAGACTTGTAGATAACATAGCATCCCTTTTGGATAATATTCCCTGCACAATACCAGTCAAGCAAAGCCTTTCACTGGAGGAAGTCAGAAAACTATACAACTCAGAATGTTCAGTTCCAGTAGTAAGAAAAGCCGCTATATTTTCCTGTTTGAGTGGATTACGTATAAGTGATATACTCAATTTAAAATGGGAAAATATCCAAACATATGCAGATGGCGGACATTATCTTGATTTTAAATGTGTAAAGACTCAGCGTCAGACACAGGTTCCAATCGGTGATGATGCTTATGAACTAATTCAGCCACAAACAACAGATAAATATATTTTTTCAGGATTTAATCGTACTATGACATATAGAGTCATGCAAGATTGGATTAAGGAATGTGGAATAAAAAAACATATTACCTTTCACTGTTTCAGACATACTTACGCATCCTTACAGCTTGAACTTGGAACTGATATTTACACAGTACAACATCTCCTTAATCACAAGAATGTAAGTACCACTCAAATCTATGCTTCACATGCTGATCCGAAAACACGAGAAGCAGCTGATAGAATTAGGTTAACAAATGTAAAAATGGAAATGCAAGAAAATGAAAACATAAATGTTAATGCAGAAACCAAGAGAAAGAAAGAGAAAGGAAAATCAAAAAAGTGACAATAAATAGTAGCGTAAATCATTGAAACACTGAAACATAAATAATGTTTTCTAGAGATATTTTATTAGTAACAACTAGTATCAATTAGTAAGTTTATCTATAAATTTGCAATAAAGTAATACGAAAAAAACCAATTGCAATGACAAAAAAGATAAGAGAGAATTTACTGATACTTCTCATTTCAAACATTATTACCATTATTCTGTTTGTGACCGCTCCATATATTATCAGGGTGGTCACAAGCACTAATGCAACAGAAAATAATAACCTAATGTTATCCCCATTGCCGATTTTGTTATACCTCATTTTATTATCTTTATTAGTTTGTATAATAACTGTCCTGTACAGGTTACATACTGAGAAGCGCATAATCATTAATAATAGCATCACTTCCCTACAACCTGCTACTTCAGAAAAGAATAAAGCAGAGATTATGCGTGAGATTTATAAAAATAAACAGGACCATTTGGAGGTTAACAGATATGAGGCAATCAAGGAGTATACATATACTGTTTTTTCACCATACATGACAGATGATTGTCTGGAAACCCTATGCCAGAACATTAAACTTTACGAGATTCCAGAATCGTGTATCAATTCTGTATTAACAAATGGTCAGTTAAACACACTCGACATCAGACATTATGCCTGGAATATAGGAGAACGGCTTGGTTGGAGTGGACAAACCAGAGCTACCTTCATCAAGCTCTGTTTTCCTAAAGAACTTAATGACGTTGAAATTGAAAGCATCAGGCGTACACTCAGACAAAAAGGGAAATGTAAAATAGAAATTGACATTCCTGATAAAGATAGTTACGAGTTTCATTATTAAAAGAATTATATATGCAAGAATACGTAGAAGATAATCCGATAACCTTTAATGACATACCAAGAGTTATGTCAGATATACTTAAAAAATGTGATCTACTTGAACAGTCCATAGAAATACTTCATGAAGAGATTCGTCAATCTAATCAAAAGTCTCCATCTGAACACATTCCAATGGATGTAAAAGAAGCCTGTGAATTTCTCAAAATAAAAAAATCGACAATGTACTGTTATATACAGAACGGACAAATTCCAGTCAACAAGAAAGGTAAGAAATACACATTTTTCAGGGATGATCTCATCAAATGGGTTGAGTCTGGTTGTAAAACTGAAAAGCCAATCAGTACAGCAGAAATCAATCAAATACTCAGCAAAAGATCAAGTCGAAGGAAATAGTAGAGAAATGCGAATTCATAAATAGCCCGCATTAAGGATTATCTAATGTAGGCTATTTTTTTGCATATATCACTTAAAAGCACTTAGCAAAGTGATCAGTGATAATTACAATATAGTATATAAACAAATGATCATAGAATAGAATTAAATATTTATACACAAAAAAATTAATTTATGAGTAAAAAGAATCAACACTCATTGCTCTCTCTTTTTGTATTTACAATGTAACAATCATTTCACAAACCAAGAGATTGAGCTGTCCAAAGATGAGCTTTGGGACTTATTTAAAGTCAGTTACAAGCATTATCAAACTGAAGTAATTAATGATAGAAAAATTTACAATCGCTATGTAAATGACTTAATCAGTTATCATCTTCCTGTTTTCACATCTGATGAGGAAGCAATACGAAAACATTTCCAAAATCTTTTCTGTGTTTATGAATTACTGACCGACAGAAAAGATCTTGTTGAGAAGTACTTCACTAAATCTACATTCGAAAAGACAGACTTCTCTAAAATGCTTAATGAGTTTAACCATGTGGAAGTTATATTAAAGGACTCCAATGGACTTGCATCCTTTAACAGAAAGCAAATTAAACTTATCACAGATTTTGCCAATAGAAAGAATTTCTTCACTACCCCTGTTGACGAGAATACTATTGAAAAGTTCTTTAACTGTACATTAAAAAAGACTCTTATAGCCACAAACTTGCGCTATATACTTCAGCTGCTATATTCCCTTTCCCAACAAAAAATGATTCCATATAATTGGGTATCACTTGTAGTAAGAAATAAAATGTTAGCCCCACAGAAAAGTATGATACCATCAACTCGTGGAGCAATCAGTTCACGTCTTACAGAACTAAAGAATACTACTGCTACATTTCCTGAAGAAGAATATGTGAATATAGTAAAACAACTGAAAGAAATGTATTGAAGTGAAACAATGTAAAGCAATTGAAAGAATAATCCCTGACACTCTCCCTGACATTTTAAACTGACAGGAGACATTCAAATTGCGAAAATAACAATAGGAGTATATTTACCCCAGAATCGATTCAGCTTTTGGGGTACTCCCTATTGTATAACATTAAATCATTAGAAAATGGGAACCAGTAACATTGAAATCAGCATCTTAAAAAAGAGATTAGAACTTTTGGAAATGAAAATTGGAGAACTTAATAGTATTAATCCAGAAATACTCAATGAACGTCTTGCTAAGATTGAGGAAAGATTATATGTGGTTAAAGAAATGTTGACCACTGAAGAAGCTTCAAAGTATTTGGGAATATCACAATCCCAGATATATAAACTCACTATGAATATGCAGATTCCACATTTTAAGCCCAAAGGGAAAACCATCTATTTCAATAGACAAGAACTCCTGAGATGGATGCGTAAAAATCATGTAGTGCCAGCAAAACAAAAAAATGATAAATAGAATATTACAATGAAAAGGAAGAAACATAATAAAACGGAGGTTTATACAGATGCTCAACTGACTGCTTTACTAAAAAAGTCAGAAGTTGTCATAAGTTCCTCAAAAAATGATAATAAAAAAGAACTATGTCATGATAAGAAGGAAAAACAGTAATGATAAGGAATGTTCAGTGGAAAGCTCTCTTGAAGTCGGAATGCTCAGCAAGAGTACATTCAACGACCAGGAACTTGACAACTACCTGAGACAAGGAGAAATAAAGGCATGTGAAAAGCCTCCTATTCCACCACAGATTTTATGGGTTGGAGATTGTACCATAGCAACCTTTGGTAATTTCAGTGCATCTACCGGTAAAGCAAAAAGCAAGAAAACCTTTAATATAACAGCAATGGTTGCAGCAGCTGTAAATAATTCTACAGTACTCAAATACAGGGCCAGTCTTCCTAACGGAAAACGCAAAATTCTTTATTTCGATACAGAACAAAGCAGGTTTCATTGCCACAATGTGATAGAACGCATCTACCGTCTTGCTGGATTAAGCCTGACAAAGGAAGATAAGCGCATCAAGTTCTATGGGTTAAGGGAGTTCACTCCTACTCTACGTATTGCCCTCATAGATTATGCCCTCAGGACATTTGAGGATGTAGGACTGGTCATTATAGACGGCTTGCGAGATCTTATGTATGACATCAACAATGCCAAGGAATCAACAGATGTAATGACTATGCTCATGGCTTGGACAAGTAAGTACAATCTTCACATCCACTGCGTGCTACACCTTAACAAGAATGATAACAACACCAGAGGTCATATTGGAACCGAACTCGAAAACAAGGCAGAAACGGTTCTGATAATCAGTAAAAACAAGCAGGATTCCAATATCAGTGAAGTCAGGCCTATGCACATGCGAGACAAAGAGTTTTCTTCATGGGCTTTTCACATTGACGACAACTCTCTTCCCGTCTTAGATGATGGTTACCATATTACAGTAGTCAAGCCCAAAGATAAGCCCTTGACATCTTTGCCGGATGACTTACATGCCAAGGTACTTCGCACTGTTTTTGATGGTGATAGTCCGCAGAGGTATCTTGAACTGGTAAAAGCAATCAGTCAGGCTTACGCACAAGAAGGCTACAAGCGTGGGGATAATGCAGTCAAGGATATGCTCAAAATCTTTTGTGAGCGTAAACTGATTACCAAAGACAAAGAAGGTTATCATTATCATCCTACACTCCTGCCCCTAAAGTAAGTTTATGAGTTTAAGTTTAACAGGGTATATATATATATTAAACTAATATGAATCCCATAACATTATTGACATGCCATGACCATAGATGAAATCAAATCAGTCAGTATTGTACAGTTCCTAGAAACCGAAGGTTTTCAGTATGCTTATATCCATCGAGGTAATTACTGGTATCTATCTCCCTTTAGAGCAGAATCGTCTCCATCTTTCAATGTCAGTCCTACAAAAAACCTATGGAATGACTTTGGGGCCAACTCTGGTGGAAACATCATTAATCTTGTTCAGAAGATGCACCCTTCATGGAATAATCATCAGGTTCTTACTTATCTTGAACAACAGATTAAGAGCCACAACCTCAAATATGCTGAAGATTATGAAGCGATGACCAAAGAACAACAAAGAATAAACCGTTGGAATCAAAGCCAGATAGCAGAAAAGATGAAGGAGAGTAAGAGCATTACTTTCATTGATCGTATTTGCAAGCTCAGTCATCCCAATCTGAAAAGTTATATTTCACAAAGACGTGTTGACTTCGAGGTAGCCCAAGATTTCTGTAAGGAAATACATTATCATATCAACGATAAACATTACTATGCCATAGCCTTTGAAAATATAGATGGTGGTATGGAAATCCGAAACAAGTACTGCAAGCGTAGTATCGGAAAGAAAACAATATCCATCATAAGAACAAATGGTGAGTCACATCCTGAGTGTTGTATATTTGAAGGGTTATTTGACATGCTCACTTATGCGAGTCTAAAAAAATGGATGATGGACATACAGCTTTACATTGAGTGTGAGTGTGATTATATTGTTCTTAATTCAATTAGCAATATCAAAACAGCACTTCCATATCTTCAGAACTATAATGTAATCCACTGCTATCTTGATAATGATGCTGCCGGTGCAGCGACCATGAAGAAAATCAAGGATGAATATTCAGACAAGGTAATTGATGAATCCATCAGATACCGTAATTTTAAGGATCTGAACGATGTTATCAATGGGACAGTAAAGAAGCAACAGACATAATCAATCTATTCTATTGATCTAAGGAGGTTCTCCATGACAAGAGAGCCTCCTTTCCCTCTTACTATAACAAACTATAAAAATTAAGGGATGAAAATAGTAAGATGCTTTACAAATGATAAAAAATAAACCACAATGGTTTATCTGACAGTAATACGAATAATATAATATTAAATCCTATATTAGATGCCTTGGATAATCTGGATTAAAAGAATTATCTATGTATATAAGTTTAATTTTCAAGGTTTTGTATTCATTTCTACACAATCCATATTGGCGGGAATGAAAATCATTCAGTACATTTATATGTGATCAATTTAAAGGTATTATTTACTTTAATAAATTTTTATCTAGATTTTCTCTAAATAGGTAATTATTACTGTATTTTTTATTTTTTGTTCGAGTTCAAACTTTGCTTTTGCTTGTAATACTGCAGCCTTTGTTATATGGCAAATTCTGCACCAGAAAGAAAATTACAACAATAGAATAATTGAGCATTTCATATATCAGAGACCTTATTAAATACGGCGAACGATCGGTAGTAACATCCTTATCGGTTTCTGTCCGATGTGAGCCAGGATTTGTTATCGCAACACACGAATGAAGACTTTTCTGAATATACAGGTATAATATGCTGCATAATTTGTTTTCCTATCATTACACTGCATTCCTTTAGATTTGTTCAGAACAGATACCAACTTCGTATAGTTCGGCAAAATATCATCCATTATTTTTCTTATATCATTTAGAGCTGAGTTGATTTTGAAATCTTCATTTCCCAATATTTTTAGGTCATAGTCTAATTTTATTTATAAGAAACTTATACGTGTTTATTATATTATAGCTCATAAAAAGTTATTTTTGTTTAGATTATAAAGAATCTAATATAAACAGAATAAGAACTAATATCGTAAAACACTGAAATTTATTAGAACGATGAATAATTACGCATTAGAACAAGCTGAAGAACTTTTTGAACAAGCTCTCGAGTATTTTTTAGGAATCGAAAAAGAAAAAAATATGATACATGCCAAAGAATTATTACAACAATCATCTGAATTAGGTTTAAGTAAATCATCGAATCTTTTAGGTGATTGGTATATAAAAAAAATTATACCAGGGGATAATTATAAAGAAGCATTTAAATTATATACAAGAGGGTATGAATTCGGAGACATGCGTTCATTTAGTCGGTTGGCAATGTGCTATGAAAAGGGGTATGGAATAAAGAAAGATATACCTAAGGCACTGGAACTATATGAAAAATCAGTGGAATTGGGAAATAAGGATGCCTGTTTCAGTATTGCAAGAATATATGAAAAAGGAGAAAATATAAAAATGGACTTATCTAAAGCAATTTTATGGTATAAGAGAGGATATGAAAAGGGGGATGCCGATTGTGCATGCAATCTGGCTACATGCTATTATAAAGGAAAAGGTATAGAGCAAAATATTGAGAAAGCCAAAGAGATATTCTTGGCTTTCTCGGAATATAATACTCAAAACCAAAGAAACCTTGGCGTAATTTTCTATAAAGGTACACCTTCTTGTAAACCAAACGAAGAAGAAGCTATATACTGGTTTACAAAAGCTGCAAATAATGGAGATATAACATCGATGCTTCATCTTGGGAAAATATATAAAAACTTGGATAAAGAAAAAGCCATGGAATGGTATAGGAAAGCTGGAAGTTTGGATCATAAGAAAGCTGCCTATTCATATGCTTTCCACCTTTATCAATATAAGATTGACTGGAATGAATCTTTTAAGTGGATGAAATGTTCAGCAGAAAATAAACATGTACCAGCGCAATTTCTTTTAGGATTATTTTATAAATGTGGAATTGGAACTCCAGTTGCTCATGATAAAGCTTTTTACTGGTTTAATATAGCAGCAGAAAATGGCTACGAACAATCATATAGTCATATTGGAAGATATTATCGTGATGGACGTATCATAAAAATAGACTATGAGAACGCATTATTTTGGTTTGAAAAAGCAATTGCAAGTCAAAATATAAATGTGCGAGGAGAAGCACTTTATGACTATGGAGTAATGTATTTGGATGGATTAGGGGTTAAGAAGAACAAGATAAGAGCTATCGGATATTTATTAGAATCAAAAGAACTTGGCTGTATAAATGCAATTAATAAGCTTAAAGAATTAGATTCAGATATTATATCAAACGAAAATATAAATAATTCCAGAATTATAGAACATGGTAATATTATAGAATATGTGGAAATGAAAGTCAATGATGGCTATGAGAGTGCTAACTGGGTAGAAAATATAGTACCTAAATTAAATATATATATTGAATGTGCTAAACAATATGGGCTAGTCGGAAAGAATTCTGAAGAAAAATGGTTTTGGAAACTAAGCAATAAAGATTTTGCACAATGGGTTCTTGATGTTTCAGATGACCTAAAATTATATACAACAAACGAAAGAAACCAACGTAAATATTATCCATATTATTTTGCGAATCTGTTTCTCACAAAAAAAGGAATAAAGTTTAAATCTGAAGACTTACGCCATAATATGTCTGCAATAAATACATCAATTAACGGCAAAGAAGTAAGAAACATAAAACCTTTAATAGCTGTACGAGGTATAGCCCGCAGAGAGATTAAAGCTAAATCATTATAATTTTGTAAAGTTACACGTGTATTTTTCCAATGATTATAGTTCCCTAAATTTGTGCCATGGTAATCAGCGAACCAATCTGACACCAATATAAATCATGAAAAGAGAAAACAAAAAAAAACTAAAAAAAGCAGGCTATATAGCTGGGGGGACTATTCTAGGAGCTGCTGCAGGAATTTTGATTTATGTGTTCGGGCATAAGCCTGATGAGGTAGCAAATCCATGTTTTCGAACACTGCATCGAGCAGATGGAACACCTAAAGTTACTTTCGATAAAGCATGGGAAGCAAACTGGCAGAGTGTAAAACAACTTATATTGCATGGCGAGTTATGTAATTCTTATAAGGCTAACGGAAAATATCTGACAGGTCATAGTAGAAATGCTCTATTCAGAAATATTAATTTTCTAAAATAGATAAAAAGTCCATTAACTTATTAAGTAATAATAGATTAGAGGTATATTTACATATAAAATGAATCTATTTATCAAACTTAATTTTTCAATTAACATTATGGAATACGCTATAGGAGAAGAATTCTATTCCGAAGAAAACGATAGTTGGTATCGTGTAGTAAGAGGTCGACATAACAGCTGTAAAGGTTGTATTTTTGCAGAGTGGGACGACAATAATGAATGTGAATGCTATAAACCTAGTGATGCAGGTGAATGTTTAGCTGAATATAGGGATGATGGTGAAGAGGCAATCTTTAAAGAAGCATAAATTTTAGAAAGGTGTCCAGTCACGTATACAAAGCTTTATGAAAAATAGAGCTATATATACAGATATTCGAATGCAGAGTAAAAAATATGATATATAAAGTTTTATTACTTTGCATTTCAGCTGAATAAGCAGTTTATTATTCAAATAAACATAAATAAGGAATATAGATTGGACATCTTATTTAGTTGTAGAAATCATATTAATTACTTTCGATTAAAAAATACTAAATACATGAATTATAAATTAGGACAATCTTACCTCCTTCCAGTGAAGGAAGTAATAACAGAAAACAAGAGAACATTCTACAAAGTTGAAGCTAATGGGAAAGAGCATAACATCTTGCTGTTTGATTTTCAGAAGGATGATGAAAAGCCTGAAGATATAGCCTGTATTGTAAAGGAGTTACGGGAAGGTGAACCGCTGTTTGTCCAGGATACACAGCCACTTCTCATGAGGTTATATAAAGAAAACGAGGTGTATCCATTTTGGGTAAAGACAGACTGTTCACATCTTCCAAACCCATACTATGAGATTGCAGACTGGCATCACTTCACATTCAAGCTACCAGCAATTGGTTTAGACAAGCTATACTTACATCAAAGGATTGAGTGTCGGGTAAAAGAAATTATATCAGGGAGAATATTCTTTGAACTAATAAAAAGGGAAGCCAGAACTTACAGCCTTCCTTATCTAACTATAGAAGATGTACTGTCGGAAGTTGAAACAGATGTAAAGATGATTGAGTGGTTCAAGAGGCAATTCCAGAAAAGTAAGATATTCAGAGAGATAAGGGAACTTTATGAAACCGGTAATGAAGAGTGGGTAATGATGACCATTGACCTGCTTGACAGGAATATGAATACATGGGTGACAGCAAGAAGAAACGGAAACAGATACCTTCTTGAAAGGTTCAAGATGGTCTGCATCTATCTGTTGGAAGATTCAGATGTCTTGCTATACTGTTCAGACACGGAAAGGAGCAGATACCAGAAAATGCTATCTGACGCTGCACAACACGCTGATATATTTCTAGAAGCTATAGATACAGTAAAGAGAGACGAGCAGATAAGAAAAACAGATATCCTTCTTACGAAGTTAAACAAATCAGGGTTCCTTTATGATCCGGACAGAAGATTAAAGGTATTAATGTGCCTGTTCTCCTTGGATAAGGAACTCATGGAAGCAAAGGTTCTTAATATCTTTGATATAATAATAAAAGGGAACAAGGACAACTGGATGAGAGAGCCATTCAGGAGTGCTTTCATATCCATGCTCGAACTCTTCATTAACCAAAGCAGAAATAAAATTGACAGGTTGGCGGCTATAACAACAGAGAAAGAGCATACAGATCTCAAGAAATTAATAGCTGCACTTGCAATACAGCTGCTTTTAATGAACGAAAAAGACAATATAGACCGTCAACTTATCAGGGCAATGTTCTATAGGTATCTTACATACGTAAAAGGCAGTAAAAATGATGTATTGTTTGAGAAGGCATTCAGGTGTCTGACAGAAGTTGAGCAGAGCAAGCTTGAGTTCAACTGGAACGAGATTTCTGACCTGACGATGTTGGCGATAAGAACATCATCCATTCTTCCGCAGACACAAGGTAAATCTACATTCATGCAGTCGTTCAACGGAAAGAACTCAAAACTTCAGGTTTATGAAGGAAAAATAGAATTACACCCGATTGATACCAGAGGCAAACAGGTCGCTGTACTGCCGGAACAGATGTTACCCTGGCATAATATCCAGATATATCTTAACAGTAGTATTACACCGTTAAAGGAAAAAGAGATATCACTCACAGCCTATCAGAAGTTCTGGAAAGAAGTAGAGAATGGTGTTATCAATGGAACTGAATATATCATTCCAAAATCCAGAAAAAAGAAAGTAAAGCCGGAAGTAGGCGATGAAATCCTGATAAGGGTAAAGCATCAGGATCTTGAAGACCCGAGCCATTTCATATTTGAGATAGAGGATCCCACCTATTACGGAGAAGGAAAGCTCGCTATCAGGAATATAGTGAGATACAATCTCCTTATTGATGAAAGGGCATTCTGCGATATTGACAACAGACCATATCTGATAAAAGCAAAGGTACTGAGCGTTGACCAGGACGGAAACCTAAATTTTATCATAACCGACCTTATGAATAATTTCGTAAGGGAGATGACCTCTATATGTGAAGAGATTGTATGCCTTGTTACAGATATAAAGAATTCATTCTGTCTGTGTGTAAGCGAATACGGCTACACTGTTCAGGTTCCTATAACAGATGACATGTCAGATATTGAGGCAGGTAACTATATAAGGGTACAGATAGATAACATACGTTCAACAGGAACCATTGAAGGAGTCTTTCTGTTCAAGACAGTTGAAAGTTTCAATGTAAGGGATGCATTTGAAACCCTTATTATGAACTACGCAGACGATAAGGTATATGAGATAGCTTCACAAGTCAAGGAAGAAGAGGAACAGCAACAGGAGGTTATGATGGACTATGAGTATGTAGCTGAGCTTATCAACATAATCGACCGAATGGCCGTTCTGGACAATGACTATATAAAGACATATAACTATCTTGCTTTCGCAAGATTGCTTACCTATCTTGTCAAGGATTCGGATGCAGCTGTCTATTACAGTGAACGAATGCGCCTTATACAGATGCTTCAGCATTTCGCAATCAACGGAAGAGTTGAACAAAGAAAGCTTGAAGAGCTTACAAGCAATTACAGCATGATGATAAGCAACTACCCTATGTTGCAGAGCAAGCTTTACGAGCTGCAGCTGATGGCATGTATGGATATTCCGGAAAGGAATGACATGGTATGGAAACTTATGTCAGAGAGTAATGACGAGCATCTGGGCCGTTTATGCAAGCTTGTTCTTGGGTACAATTCTCTCAAAGGATTCGGTATGCACAATGAAAGAGAAGCTATAAGAAAGAAGATCAACGAAGAGCTTAACATCCACGTAGATGGAGATGAACCGGAATACTTCGGAGAAGAGAACCAGACGAGAGAGTTCAAGACAACAACTGTTTATCCGGCAGGAAACAATATGCGCGCTGATGTCAAGGCACAGACTCTTGAACTAATGAAAGTAATTTGCGGATTCCTGAATGCTGAAGGTGGTACACTTTACCTTGGAGTAAACAATGAAGGAGTGGCATCTGGACTGAATAATGACATTGAGTTCTTTGGAGGTAAGGACAAACTGGACCTTCATATAAGGAACAATATCGTGCAGAAGTTCGGCAATGATGCAAATTCGAGAATCAGAATCAAGACATCAGAGAATAACAACAAGTACGTATATGCCCTGGAAATACAGCCAAGTCAAAAGCCTATTGAACTTGATGGTATATGCTATCAGAGACAAGGATCCTCTACATGGCCGTTGCTGGGTGATGATCTGGAAATGTTTAAGAACAGAAGGGAAGATGAAGTTAATAGATTACTGAAAAAGGCTGAAATTGACGAAGATTTACAAGACGCAGTCAACACTACCATAGCTGTAACAGCTGATGACAATATAGGAAGGAGCCCTGTAATAGAAGCTCTGGAAATTAAAAGTAATATAACACCTATAGCGACTTCTGTCTTAAGGGAGAATCCTATACATTCCTGGGAAGATAATTACGGTGTTGATATGTCCTGCATTATGCACTTCCTTCCAAATGGGGAGTATATGATAACTCAGGATGAATACTGGGAAGATACCGAGTTGTCTCTCTGTATCAAAGAGGACGACGAATATATCGTATTGGCTTATGACAATGCAAAAATTATCAGAGTCCCTGTATCTCAGATTATAGACAAGAAAGAAAGGGTAAAATATAAAAGGAACAAGAACAAGGTAGTATTTGCATGTCCGGTGAAAAGATCTGAACTTATTTATACGGAGGTAAAGGGCCCAAATGACAATATTTACATGAGAGTTGATGATATACTTAAAATCAAGGAAGGGAAGATTACCGATGGTGGTGAAAGATTGTCTGTAGTTGACAATGACGGACTGGTCAGATGTGAAATATTATCTTCTGAACACAAGGAACCTCTTGATAAGATATATAATCTTAAAGCTACACAATTGGGACATGTATTAAACAACCCATGGTGTGCCAAGGAGTCAGAATATATTAGCAGATTAATAGACAAATAAAAACAATAATATACATTTGTAATAGATTATAACAATTGTGAAGTAATAATAGATATAATGGCAAAATATAATATTGATTCAGGTAAAATCTATGATTTCCCAGATAATATTAGTATAGTAAATCATAATGAGAAAATACTTATAATAGCACCAGAGGAAGCAAACTGGATAGTATTAGACTCTACACAACAACAATACGTATTCAATTTGTTTCATTCAGGACTATCAATTGAAGAAATTTTAAAGATTCCTTCTATTGATAGTTCAGATGTGAAATTTGTAGTAACACAAATTGAAGCAAGAAAATTTTACAAACAAGGCCCTAATATACAACGTGTTGATAAAACAATGCATTTGTATCTTACCAACAGATGTAATCTTTCTTGTCCACACTGTTATATGTTTTCTGGGAAGGCCGAAAGAAATGAATTAGAAACACAAGAAATTAAAAAGCTTATATCCGACTTTACTAAAATAAGTAACGGTACATCGATTACATTTTCTGGAGGTGAACCAACAATACGTACTGATTTTGAAGAAATAGTAAGAACGGCTTATGAAATGGGGCTTGAAGTTAAGATACTTACAAATGGGACACAGCTATCATCAGAAAGAATAACAGCTCTATCTAAATACATTTCATCAGTTCAAATTAGTATAGATGGTTTTTCTGAAGAATCTAATGCTCTCATTAGAGGTAAAGGGAGTTTTTCAAAAGCACTTGCCGCCGTAGATGCTTTTATATCTAACGGTGTGTATACATCTATAGCTATCACACCTTCTTTAGATAGCTTACGAAAGTATATGGATAAATATATTGAATTTGCACAAGTACTAATTCAAAAATACGAAAACGATGCTTTTGAATTGAGATTTTCTGAGGAGTTACTCAATGGTCGATGTATATCAAATGCAGAAAACATTAATTCTGAATATAGAGAACTAATGTCTAACATCCAAAAAGAACTTTATGGTTCCGATTATAAACTATGGGAATTTGTAAAGACACTAACAGATAACCCTAAGATAACAAACTGTTCTTTTGGGAGTATCAGTATTAATTCCACTGGTGATGTTTTTCTTTGCCCAAGAATTAGCGACCTAAAATCAATAGGGAATATTAGAACTAAAAAGTTTAAGGATATAAACGATGAAGCTATTACAGCTGAAAGTTTAACCTCTATCACAAATCTTATACCATGTAATACATGTGAACTACGATACATATGTGGAGGTGGTTGTAGAATAGAGGAATACCCTGGACTTACTTATAGAGAAACATTTGTAGGTATTAATCCTAAAGAATATCCCCGTCTTGAGTGCAATAAAAATCTGAAAAAAAAATTTTATGATCTTATGATAGAAAGTAATGAATATTTCTATAGAGATTTAAATGAGGAATAAAAATATTATAAGAAAGGTATCAATAAAGAGGATACCTATTTGTTTAACATATAAATTTATATAATATGGTTATTGAATTTGAAGTAAAAAAACAATGCCATCGTATTATAAAGATGGCAAAACTCAGAAGTCATTGTACTTGTTGGGGACCATGGTTTAAAGACCGTTAAAATTTTAGATACAGTTCATAAACAATTTATTATGAACTGTATCATTTTAATCAAATATCAATAATATACAATGAATAAACTTTTTGAAGTGCCATATAATTTCTCAAAAACGTTACTATCGTTTTATAAGAAAAATCAGCAGAACATCAGCTTTTTATTTGTGCCTCCATATATGAATGATTCTATAAATACGCGCACATCTATAGAAACACATAGAAAAGGGTCATGTTATATGCCAAGAACAAGGGAAGAATATGAAGAGCATTTGAACAATATTGTTAAGGCTGGGTTAAAATTTGTTATATTATGGCAGGATCCCAATTTATCAATTTCTAAAGACATGATTCTTTACTACAAAGAATTAGGTGCGGCTGGATTCATAATTGGGAATAATGACAGTGCAAAGATAATAAAAGATATAGATGCAAATCTTGTTGTTATTTGCAGTTTAGTACAACGTATTTGTTCTCAAGCCTTAACGCGAGATTTTAAATACTATGACAAAGTTCTATTATATTATCCATATAATAGAGGAATAGATGCACTTAAAGAATTATTTTTCATGAAGGAAAAAATCATACTAATGCCGAATACGCTTTGTCATGTAGATTGTCCATCGATGCACCATTGGTTTCCTAATTTAAAAAGAAACTTTTCGCAAAAAACAGATTGTCCAGCTATAGTCGATGTAACAATGTCGGGCTTTATTTCTCCTGAAGACTTATATCTATTTGATGAGCATATAGGAGGGTATAAAATTCAAGGAAGAGAATATACTACTGACCTTATCATTTATATATGCTCAATATATTTTGAAAGGACTTCATCTGTTGAACTATTAAATGCTATGATGGGAGAAGACTTAGCTAGGAAAATGCTTCTTAATAAACAATCTATGCTATTAGAAGACTATTACAATATAAAAAGCAATAAAATAAAAAGTAACTATTATCCATATTGAGACTGTAATTCAAACTGTGTCAATCCTTAACAAACCTGATTATCTAAAATCTTACTTTCGGATAAATATCTGAAAGTAAGACATTTATCCGAAAGTAATGTTGAACCAAATGAATGACAGACTAAAGGATTGACACTGTTCTATTTACGAACCCTTCCTATTTATATTGGTCCACCTCTCATTTTTATATCATTATTTATACAAAGAATACATTTCTATGAGCCATTTTTCATGCTCAATATTAACATTCTTTTCTTTTGCTATTAAACGCAAATCATCAACTTTCTGAATAAAAATCTCTTTGTATTCTTTATTAATGAAATTGCAAAAAAAATCAGAGATTTCGTCAGATATAGATGCATTTCCTATTCTCTTGCCATCCATAAATAATAATGTAGGTAGAGTGTACCTTCTCATAGCACATAAAAAGTGGAGTAGAAGGAAATGTTGAATAATGATTATGTATTCCCTATAATCGTCTGTAGTAAATTCACTGTCTTTTTTAATTAGACGATGGCATTTTGATACTCTATTAAAATTATTTACAGTGTCAAATTGGTATAGATAAAAAATATTGTTACCAGCTTTACATTCATTAATGTATGTCTTAGACCAATTTATTGAAGAACAAACATCGACATTAACTGATAAATGTTGACCGAATCCCTTTGTATCTAGAAGAGGTCTAGACGGATAAATAAAGGTGTTTTTATTCATTGTAAACTTTTGGTTATTTATTGAGTTTGCAAGCACCATTAGTTCATAATCATAACCATTATAGTTGTTTGTTTCAATACTTTGGAAATTAAATAGGGTACCAAAATAATTTTGAACTGAAATAAGACCATCATAATCAGAGAAAACATTCTTATTTTCTTTGATGAAGTTAGTTATAAAAAGTTCGTCCTTCTCATAAGGATTAAAACTTAATATACTGTCATTAAAAAACTTATCCATCATATTAGTTATCTCGATTTGATATCTTTCAGGGTTAAACGATATAGTATCCATAATAAAAAACAATAAATTAAATTTTATTAAGTATATAATATCTAATGTATTAGCTATTGTTTGTACTTAATATAAAATCAATCAATAATTGAGTGACTTATTCGGAATTTCATAAAACTAAATAATAGCTTTCCATCTTTGAATAAACAACTTATTCAAAAACATAAATTCAGTTGCCGTTAAAACACGGAATGAATCAGAAAATTTTATATAGTAATCGTATAATTCTTGATTAGTAGAAACCTTAGTAAAGGTTAAATAAATATCAACTCCGGCATGAGTACATATTTCTTCTGGAATACTTTCAAGGAAATCAATCGCATAACGTAACATTTTTGAATTAAGTTCAAGTTCACTTTTGCCACTATTAAACCATTCAGTCTTTTTGTATTTACTAAGTAAATCATATATATTAATATATGGCATATTATTTCTTGAAACAATCAATTTCAATAAATAGCTTTTACTCCATTGGCGATTGATATAAAACTCTTTTAAAGACCAACCATTAAAAACAAGTTCTTTCCCATTTTTTTCAATAGGGAAATAAGATGTATGATAATTTCCAAAATTCTCTGACCCATTATATTTCACCTCAGCCAATAAATTTTGTGGCTTCTCACATGAAAGTTCTAAGTTATCACTTAAAAAAACTATATTATTATACAACATAGATGTTTGTTTTTTAAGAAGTAGATATTAATTCAAAATTTCTTTTAACAATAGAGACAACACATTATAAGGCACTAAGTTATAAATATACATTATAACTTCCTATTTGGTTGAACATTCTCTTCGATTAAATAATTGTAAATGGTCTGTTTTGCTTTGATACCGGTTATTTCCATTATCTTCGGTATAGTTGTTCCAACTTTGTAAAGTTGGATGACGGCTTCCTTCTTCGGTTTTTTCATCTTACTCCCTTCCTGTCTTCCGAACCTTACACCCCTCTTCTTGGCTGCCTCGATTCCGGCTTTGCAACCTTCAAGAATAAGATTGCGGTTATACTCGGCCAGTGATGCGAGTATCTGCATAGTGAACCTGCCGACAGCGGTAGAAGTATCAAGATTGTCCTGAAGGGAAACAAGTTTGATTCGCCGTTGCTCCAGTTTGGCACAAAGATCGAGCATTTCCTTGACGGATCTGCCTAATCGGTCAAGTCGGTAAATGACAAGTGTGTCGCCGGAACGTAGGTAATCCATGCAAGCAGTCAGACCTTCACGCTTGAACTCCTTACCGGAGATTTTGTCCGTAAAGATGCGGATGCACCCGGCATTGTTCAGTGCATCTATCTGAGAAGAGAGGTTCTGCTCTCTCGTACTCACCCTGGCATATCCTATTTTTTCTCCCATAGTCTAAATTAAACTTGTTTTTTCAAAGGTAATATATTTAGACTATAAAAGCAAGAAAAATGCCCTATATATATAATGTATAGGACAAACTCTTATAGTCTATGTTAAACTATAGTTTATTTTAGATACCGCAAATTATTCTGCAAGTAGCGAGTGCTGCTCCAAATAAAATGCTATATTTGTGGCAAGAGGTCACTATAGACCAAAATGCTATTAACCACCAATGGGTTCATTTCAGTATGAACTCAGATTTAAGACTATAATATTATGACTGTCATTTTAAAAGAACTGTTTGAAAGATATTGCCTTACCATAGAAGAGGTAAAGCCTTTTCTATCAAAGAAGTATAATATTAACAATGTACAAGACGATTTAGTTTTGGAAGATGATCAAGCTGAATATCTTATTGACACGATTTATGGCAAGATAGAAAATGATGTCGACATCAATTATTCAAAACTTACTACAGTCGAAAACATCTTGAATTCTGATAATGATAATGGAGAAGGGGGCGATGATTGGAGCAATGAAGAGGACGATGAATGGACGGATGAATGGGGCGAAGATTTTTATAATGAAGAGGAAGATGAAGATATTCCTGATTGTCCACCAAAAGACCAACTTTTGTATACTGGTGGACATCTTGCTTGCCCTTATTGTGGTAAAGTAGGGCAAACATATATGGATGGGACGGCTTATTGTTCAAATTGTAGAAGATGGTATTGCTACGGATAACATCGAAGTAGTAGCAAGTAGTTGACGATGTCCCGAATAAATGGCTATATTTTGAACAAATGAACATTGTAGAACAAAAACTGATAAAGGAATGAATTATGGGTATACAATCTACAGCACTCCTTTTTTATACTTTTCCTATTATTAGTGAAATGAACAATTACGATGTTTTTCAATTCAGACAATGAAAAAGCACCGCTAAAAGTGATGGGTAATACCACAGTTCAGACGGTGCTTAAACTTAAGAAAGGTTTATAGAAATAAGATAGAGCCCACGAATACCGGAGCCATAACCTGGGGCACTTCCTACTAAGCTACCTACTCCATATAGAAAGTGGAATCTCGCGGAGTCTAATCGCATTCTCAGGATCTTCACTCCTGCGCATACGCCAATGTCTGCCAAAATTATCAGTTTGACCCGTGAAAAATTCAAACCTTTGAAACCCGGAGAATCGGCGTTAGCAGTGAACTGGTTTCGGCCGCTCACCCATACTTCCATATGTATTTGAGTCCTTTTGACACTGTAAAGGTAGATAGACAACCTGCATTTTTTTGTGTAACAAAGAAATTAGAAAAAAGAAGGCTTAAGCAATTGCAAAACTTTTTCAACTTCCTTCTGATTTACATCCATAAGGTCATCACCCCAGGATTCAGGGAAATCTATGATGGATCTTCCGTTGTTCAGGATTGCATTCCTGATGGCTTTCTTTACGTTCGGAAAAGATGGCTCTATCTGGAAATACAGGCAATGGTGTACAGCCATTGTAAGAGTTTCCTCGTCTATGAAAAAACGGATGGTCACATTCATGTGAATCTGGTTTTTCTGTTCAAATTTTTTCCTCTTTGTCTGGAGTTTCGACAACCTGGAGTAGAAGAATGACGGAACATTTTTGCCTTCTGAAACAAGCCTTTTCATTTCTTCCTGGATTTCATTGATACCGTCACGGATGTCAGTAAGGTCAGTACAGTTTGATGCGATTGTATAAGGTGAAAGTTTTGTTTTCATGTCAATGTGATTTATAGGGTTAAACTTTATATCTGTAGTTCTTGTAGGATGTCTTGCGTATATCCACAGCATCATATACTTCGTCCGTATGTTCTGATGGCATTATAAAGCCGTTACATTAAAGAATATGACATACTGTATATCTGGCGGCAATCCTGTTGTCCAAGATGATAAACTCTACTTTCCTGAAAAACCCTTTGAAGGTCTTGCCGTTTGCATCTGTGATTATTACAAGCTCTCCCTTCAGGTGGTCAAGTTCTGCAGCTCTCTTCTGTGCATTCTTAAGCAATATATTGGCGCTTTTCAAGCCTTGCTGAATAATTGTTTCCGGTTTCATATGATAACAAATTAAAGTGTTGTATAATTGGGTTTATTATACCCTATCCTTTATACCTTGATACAAAGGATAGGGAAAATGAGTCAGTCAATGTCATAGCCTATCATGGTATTGTCATTGATAAGCAAATAATAATAGCCGTTCCCGGTATTTCGGTATTCCTTCATAAAGCCTGCTACCATGTCACCGTCCTCACGGGGTTCACACCAGAGTGTGCCGTCATAGCCACAAAAGTCAAACCTGTAGCTTGAATACTTCTCCTTCTTTTTGAAGGCATCTTTGAAACATTCCATCACCATGCAGCCGCAATACTTTTCAATGGTGCTCAGTCTGATACATTTTCCGTCAATGGTGGTTCCTGTCGTGATATGGTTTTCAAACAGTGATTTCTCCGGATCTGCGTCTGCAATCTGTCTTAGCCAGGCATTGGTGTATGTAGCCAGTCTCGCCAGCTTCTTGTATTTCAAGACCTCTTTCATGACGGTTTCCTTTTCATCCTTTCCGGTCGGATAATAGACATCCTGGATGGATGCCCAGTCATAGAACCTATACCCTCTCCTTTTCTTTCTCTCTGCGATTATACCTATACTCCTTCCTGACGATTTATAAAAAGCCTTCTGCGCTTACCGTTGATTTTTACGTACAGTGAAGATGGGTTGTTGGGGTTACGGAGATATGCTTCTGCCGGATGTATCGTTGTTGTGTTCATATCGGTAAATTTTGATGATTAATACTATTTTGATTCTGTGACAAAATCAGATTAAGAGAAAACCATATCTTCGGCAAACCTCTCTATCCAGTCAACGATATGGTTCATGTTGTATTCAGAAGTGATAATAGCTTCCGTTTCGCTTATCTGAGTGAACCTTGAAGATTCATATCCGTCTATGAACTCCTTTAAGCTCTCAACACCGAACATTTCCTTTTCTTCCTCGAACTCCTTGTCTATTTCAGCAAGCGGTTTATTAAATTTAATGCGCAAAGTTTCATAGTTCTTTTCCATAATACATTCATTTAGAGTTATTGATAATGATAATATTTCCGTACACTTTTCTGAATGCTTCTGATACATCATCAAAGTATCTGTTACCATACTCACAGGTAAGTTCCTTTGTCCAAAAGTCAAAGCTGAAAGATTCAGTACAGTCTATCGTTACACTAACATAGTCCTCCATACCGCTCTGGCACACAATGGTATGCCGTTGTACCTTAAACTGTCTGTTCAGGCTCATGTATCTTGCGGTCAGCTTTTTGACCATCATTTCAATCCACTTCATAATGTATGTCATTTAATTGTTTTGCTACTTTTTCTTGAAAAAGTAGTCACAACCTTTTTTAAAAGGTTGTGCTACTCGGCTCACTTAGATTCTGCCTTCATCTGCATAACTGTAATAAGAATCATTACAGATGATAACATGGTCAAGCATTCGGATATTGAGTGTCTTTGCTGCCGTTGCTGCCGATTGTGTCAGCTTATCATCTTCTATACTCGGTTTGGTGTTTCCGCTAGGATGATTGTGTGAAAGGATAAATGAGGTTGCCTCACAAAGAATAGCCTCTTTAAGCAGTACCCTTATATCAATCAGGCATGTATTCAGTCCACCAGAAGAAATGCGTATTCTCTTGATAACTCTTGCAGACGAGTTCATGAAGATAACCCAGCACTCTTCTGTCTTGTTATCTCCCATAACGGGGTGCATATAGTCGAAAATATCTGTACTCTGTCTGATAACCGGTCTTTGGTTCTTATGAGAGTTGCAGCGTTTGTAAAGCTCCACACCTGCCATGACGAGATTGCGCTTGCCTGGTGTCATTTTCGCCAGAACATCCTCAAAGCTGCATTCTTCACCATATACCACTTCCTTTTCCTGTACCTTGTTTACCATAACTGCACTGTTAGTAAGAATGTACACAAGTTCTGAACTGTCCATCAGTCTGTAGTCGCCGTTCACTTCAAATCCTTTTCTCATATCCGTATGCTTTAGAGTGTTAAAACTTGAATTATTCTTCAGCTAGATTTAGACCTTTTTTTAAAACCTTTGTCTTGGTTTGGTCTTTTATCCGCTGACTTTTTTTTTAGATTGAGAATCATTCCCCATCTGAGTTTGAGCCTTTTTTTTACGGCTTATCGAGGTACGGGAGGGTGGAATTAGAAAAGTTTTGAACGAAAAAAATGTTGGGGAAGTCGCAGACAACATCGTTATTTTTTCTGGGCAAAGGCTGTAAGCCGGAACTCTTTCATTTCCACAACACCCATATACCTTTGCCGTATAAAAAGAAAGGCTCTTAGATGGGGTGACACTAATAAATGAGGAAGCGGACAGCAGAAAAGACCAATGAAAGACAATCTAAAAAGAAGTTATACCGATTAAAAGATATAGGACAAAAGAACAAGGTTCACTGCAATGAGAATAGACCTTGAACATACAGGTTCAATATAAATTTACATTTGAAAGAGGATGCTTATAGTTACTTTTGTACAGAATGTTGGTGAGAAACAAAGAAGAGGGCGAAATTGTATAGCATTGATAAACCGAGCATTAGGATTATAAGACAACAATAAGGGGCATTCTTAGCGATACTTTTGTACAAAATATTGGAGGTACTAGGAAGAATAATGTTTGATGGAATAACAGGGTAGGAAAATAAAGGCAATTGAGCAGAAAGAAGAGTACTTGGTTTCACTCCTACTCTATTCATATCTTATATTTAATAGTATGATTTTTGGCGAAATATCATACTTCTAAACAAATGTATGTTAATACTGAAGTCCAAAACGGCATATTTTTATCATAATACCATAAAACACATTTCCTTTGTCATAACACAGGAGCAAATTGATTTTAAGTTTTGTCTTCTGAGTATAAAACTTTTTTATAATAACACATTAAAATCAGATTGAGAAATGCCAGGATTTGTAATATTCGTATTCGTCCTCACCTTTGCGTATGTGGTTTACTTTTCAGTAATGATTACCCTTGACCTTCATAGTAAGAAAGACGAAAAGAAAACGGATGAAGAGACCATTGATGTCAGTAGCATGGATAATGAAGAAGTGCCGGTTTCCGTGGAAGAACATAATGATGGTCCTGAAGGTAGTGACATGACATACACAGAGCAAGTAACAGACGACGGCCTTCGGGTAGTCATTCCAACAGGCAATAAGCAGACCAACAGTTCCCCTCCTGAAGAGGAAGAGTCTAAATCCACTCAACAGACTACTACAACTGAAGAGCTCAATAAGGAAAACGAAGAGAACATGGAAGAAATAGAGCCAGCTCCTCAATATTGTTTTTATCCTGATGAGTTCATGCAAAATCTCAACGACAAACACAACAAAAGAAAAATAGAGAAAAGGAATGCAATCGATAAACTGTAAAATCAATCAACTGTTTTTTATTGCCTGTTTCGGCTTCATGTTTCTCCAGCCTCAGTCGGCATTTGCTAAATGCGGCGGTGTTGACTACAGCTGGGGAGCTGATGCATTGAGCAATGCCCATGATTTTACGGTCACAATGATGCTCTATGTAGTATATCTTCTTTACGCTATTGCATCCATAGTAGCAATTATCGGAGCTTTACAAATCTATATCAAAATGAATACCGGTGAAGGAGATGTAACCAAATCAATCATGATGCTGGTCGGAGCTTGCCTGTTTATGATTGGCGCAACTATCATTTTCCCTGCATTCTTTGGCTATAATATTGTATAAAAAAAATAAACAACCAAGCAAGTAAGGATAACGTGTCTAATTTTTAACTGTAAAACAACAAAAAATGAAGAAAATCAAGAATTTAACCAAAAGGATTTTCAATGCTAAACGTGTTGGAACATTGGCCATGTTGCTCTTTTGCGGAGTAGCTGCCACTTATGCTCAGAATGCTGCAGGAGACTACACAGCCGGAACAAATGCACTGACAACAGTTACGGAGGAAATTGCAAAGTATGTTCCATACGTTGTGAAGCTTTGTTATGCCATAGCCGGTGTCGTTGCCGTTGTCGGTGCCATCAGCGTTTACATTGCAATGAACAATGAAGAACAGGATGTCAAGAAGAAAATCATGATGGTCGTTGGAGCATGTATCTTCCTTGTAGCCGCTGCACAGGCTCTGCCTTTGTTCTTCGGTGTCTAACCATTAACCAAGCTGTATGGATTCGTCATGACAAAGGAATCGATCAATCATCAATACGTCAGCTATCCCATGTTCAAGGGGCTTCAGAAACCCCTTGAATTTATGGGATTCCAAGGCAGGTATATCACCTGGGCTGCGGCAACTGTAGGTGGAGGTATTCTCAGTTTTATCATAGTGTATTGCATCCTCGGATTTGTTGCCGGACTCACCATCCTTGCTGTCACTCTATGCACTGGTGCTGCACTTATCTTTTTCAAACAAAGGAAAGGATTGCACACCAAGAAAGAGGAACATGGCGTATTCATCTATGCTAATGCACATAAGATGTAATCGGTCAACATGATAAATGAGCAAGAGAGTTGGATTTTGAATAGTGTGTGGTTAGGCTCACCCTCCCGTTAGGATGAGCCTAACATAGTTTATACGACAACTCTCAGATTGTGAACGTAACTGATAAGTAATCGAATAATAAATTCAAAGAACAATGATTCTATACGTCATCTTAACATTTGTGGCAATCCTTATTGGTATGGCAATCTCAGTCATGGCTTTCGGTACTGGAGGGAAACGCAAGAAAATCTTCCAGAATATCTACTTCTCTGTGGAAGAGGTCAACGGTATCGGGGTACTTTACACCAAGACCGGTGAATACTCAGCCATTCTGAAGATGGAAAATCCGGTACAGAAATATTCGGCTGACATTGACAGTTACTACGAGTTCAATCATCTCTTCACTGCCCTTGCACAGACTTTAGGTGATGGATATGCCATCCACAAACAAGATGTATTTATCCGCAAGAAGTTTCATGACGAGAGCAATGATAACCATGAATTTCTGTCGGAATCATATTTCAACTATTTCACAGGTCGTTCCTATACCGACTGTCAGAGCTACCTGATTATCACTCAGGAAAACAAGAAGAGCAATCTCTTTTCATTTGACAGCAAGAAATGGCGTGATTTCATGGTTAAGATACGTAAGGTTAAAGACCAGTTGAAAGACTCCGGTGTGGATGCCCAATTTCTTGATGGCAATAAAGCCCGTGATTACGTAGACCGCTATTTCTCTATGAACTTTACCGACAAACATTTGTCGATGAACAACTTCAAGATAGATGACGAGTCTATTACTATGGGTGATAAAAGATGCAAGGTATATAGTCTCGTGGATGTGGACTGCATTAACGTCCCCTCTTTGGTACGTCCGTTTACGAGCATTGAGGTGAACAATGTTTCCATGCCAGTAGACATGGTATCATTGTTAGACAGCATACCGTCAGCTGAGGTAGTAGTGTATAATCAGATGCTTTTCATCCCCAACCAGAAAAAAGAACTTTCTCTGCTTGAAAAGAAGAAGAACCGCCATGCAAGTATGCCAAATCCAAGCAACCAGATTGCCGTGGAGGACATTAAAAATGTACAGGATGTTATCGCAAGAGAAAACAAACAGTTGGTATATACCCATTTCAATCTTATCGTTGGAGTACCTATCGATACGGATATTCAGCGATGTACCAATCATCTGGAGAATCTCTTCAGCAAGTTGGGAATCCACATCAGCAAACAGTCGTACAATCAGTTGGAGCTTTTTGTCAATTCATTCCCTGGAAATTGTTATTCCACCAATCCTGAATACGACCGTTTTCTGACCCTTAGTGATGCAGCTGCATGTCTTATGTACAAGGAAAGGATTCAGCATAGCGAAGAAACACCTCTGAAAATATACTATACCGACAGACAGGGAGTCCCTGTTGCAATAGACATCAGTGGAAAGGAAGGCAAGAACAAGATTACAGATAACTCTAACTTCTTCTGTCTTGGTCCTTCGGGCAGTGGTAAAAGTTTCCACATGGAGTTTCGGAGGTCAAAACGGAGGCAAACGGCTGCAAAAACCAGCGTTGTAAAACACTGATTTACAGCTAATAGATTTTAACAAACGGAAAATTCGGCTATTGGCTTTTCGTCCTTTTTGGAGTAATTTTGTACCGCAGTTGTACCACGAGAGAGGGGTCACACGGCACGGCAACCTTTCAACAATGTGCAACAGCTTTCAAGAGCGTGCAACAAAATTTCTTCGATTATGGACCGTCATACTGAACACAATTTAACAGGTCAGCCTGGCTATGGCTGGGGCATGACAGATAAGCCTTTCCTCACTATCGGGGAAGTGGCAGACATACTGCAAGTGAGCAACCGAACCGTGTACAACCTGATATACAAGGGTACGCTCCGGGCTTGCAGGCTTACATACCACATCACAATCATCACCAAGGAGGATTTCTTTCTGATGATTAAGGAAACCACCTATTGCAAGCGGAGCGTTTCAGTCTTCGCAAAGCAGGGCAAAAAGACAAAGAAGAAGATGAACGAGAACAAACAGAAAACCGAGAAAGCGGAACTTTCCCGACAGGAGGGAAAGAAGAAAACAAAGAGTGCACCGAAGAAACGGCAGCTCATTCCGGCTACCAACTACAAGCAGTCGGTAAGGGACACCTTCACAGACAAGGAGAGTGCCGGAAGCGACCTTTATACGATGGCTGAGATATGCCAGAAGTTCAATTATACCTACGGACGTTTTTACAACCTCCGTATGCGCTACTCGATACCCTGCATCAAAGCCAATGCCACCAAGTGTTTCCCGAAATCGGAAGTGGACAAGGCTATGGCAGAGGAAGCGGAACGACTGGGAAACAACCTGTCGGAGCATTGGTATTCCTGTTTCGACATCATGCGCCTGTTCGGTCTTGGCAAAACCCAAGTCCGCAGGTTCGCCCTCACTCACGGAGTAAGGACGAAACGCATACACGGCAATCGCCTGTACTACCTTAAAGCCGATTGGGATGCCGCCCGAAAGATTGCGGAACGCAAGAGCGCAAGTACAAAAGCCAAGAGAAAACAGGACAATGAATTAAACAACAATTAAATACAGAACCGATATGACAAACATTTGTACGAAAGTGACGGTCAGGAAGCGCCCCATCAAGAATGGTCAGGTGTCGCTCTATCTTGACTTCTACCCACCTGTACGGCATCCCAAGACAGGCAAGCCGACAAGGAGGGAGTATCTCGGCATCTACATCTATGCCAACCCAACAGACAAATTCGAGGTTGAGTTCAACAAGAACATGCTCCGCAATGCCGAACTTATCAAGTGCCGCAGAACCGAAGCCATCATCAATGAGGAATACGGATTCCTTGACCGCAACCGTGGCAAGGAGAGCTTTCTTGAATACTTCCGTTCAAAGATGGCGGACGATGACAATTTCAGAAATTGGAACACCGCTTATAAGCACTTTGAGCAGTATTGTGGCGGAAGCTGCACCTTTGATGATTTGACATTGGACTTCTGCCAGGGATTTCTCTCTTATCTGTTGTCCCTCACCACGCAGACCAAAAGCAAGATGATGGCATCCACCGCCAACAACAACCTGAACAAACTGAAATGTGTCCTCCGCATCGCATACGAGGAGAAGCGGATAAAGGAAAACATCGCCACACGGCTGAAACACGCAAAGGAAGCCGGCACAAGACGTGAGTTCCTGACGCTTGAAGAGGTCAAGATGCTTGCGGACACTCCTTGCGAGAAGCCTGTCATAAGGTCAGCCGCCCTGTTCTCCTGTCTTACGGGACTTCGCATCAGCGACATCATACGCTTGCAGTGGGAGAACATCATCAGAGGCGCGGACGGTGGCTGGTGCATGCACATAGTCACCAAGAAAACCAAGACGGAAGCCGTGCTGCCATTGTCTGATGAAGCACTTGCCCTGTGCGGTGAGCGTACCGAAGGACAGGTGTTCAAGGGGCTTACGCAGACCATTCTTCCCTTGTATCTCAAAAACTGGATTAAGTCTGCCGGAATAACGAAGCACATTACCTTTCACGGATTTAGGCACACCTATGCGACCCTGCAGCTTGCCGCAGGAACAGACCTTTATACCATTTCCAAGATGCTCACGCACAGCAATGTGGGCACCACACAGGTATATGCCGATGTCGTGAACGACTTGAAACGCAAGGCTTCCGAACAAATTACGCTGAAATAATGAACCATACAGGATAAAACGAGGAAACAGACACATGGATAATATCACATTTGAACAACTCCCACAGGCGGTTTCCATGCTGATAGAAAAGGTGGGATTGCTTACGGACAGAGTGGAAAAGGTGCTGGGCAGAACACCGCAACAGAATGGCGAGGGACACAACTTACTTACCTTGAATGAGGTCGCAGCCTTGCTCGACAAATCGGCATCGACCATCTATGCCATGACCTCCGACAAACGCATCCCATACCACAAGCGAGGCAACAAACTCTATTTCTTCGAGAATGAAATCATCGCCTGGATTGAACAGGGAGGGACATCGGGAGTAACCAACGAAAGCGAGATTGAAAAGCGGCTTGAAGAATTGCGCAAGGGCAAGAAACGCAAGCCTCGCTCACTGCAACAGCAGCAAGAGAACCCTAACACGGCAGTACTATGAGAAAAGAGGATTTGACAGCCATTATCGCACAACGTGACCCGATATTGGCTAATGCGGTCAGCAAAATGGCAGACTACATACAGGATAAATGGGCAGCACCTTATCCGTCCAAAGAGCAGACGGAAGCGGTCAATGCCTACCTCCGTTCCGTCCATGCGGACGGTGACGGGACGATGAACGAAACGAACATCGAGCACCGCAGGATTGCGGCACAGAAGATAACCATCAACGCCATCCGTATGCTCGACCATGAACAGCTTGACCGGTTGCAGGAAGTGCTGAACCGCATAGCGGCAGACAGGGAGTATTATATGCCTGAGCGTGGATATGGCTTGGGTTGCTAGATGACCATAGTAACACCATAATATCATTATACAATGTGCAAGAACAGACAAAATTTAGAGACCGTACACTACTGCACCATCCTCTCCGATGAACAATGGATTTTTCTGTTGGAAGGCAAGTCCTCATCTTTCAGGCAGAAGTGCCTTCACCGACTGATGACCGATGCGGTGCGGACAAGAACCGTTTATAAAATCAAGGGTGTTGATATAACGCTGGAGGTGGGACAGGTCGCAGCCTCCGATGTGGAGTTAGCCGCTTACTTGGAGTGCAACCGCAAGACGGTCGGCAAGCTCATTGACAGTTTTAACAGGCTCGGTATGCTGACCACCAAGACCAACAACCGAACCTCTATCCACACACTGCATTTCCTGACAGGCTGGTATATCGGAGGTGTCCTTATCGCCAATCCCCATTATGTCAGACCTACGGCTACCGCCAAAGGACAGACATACGGAGAACGGACACCTGTTTCCGGCAGTTCAGGCTCAGAGCATGGACGGAGTGCCGCAACGGATGACAGCCGAAGCAAGGAGCAAAGTACTGACAGCATAACGGCAGGTGAAGCCGTCTTTTCTTCTTCCCTTCTTTCGTCTGATACTTCCAAGCTGTCAGCCGACAGGCAGAAAAACAGCAACCAAGAGCCGCTGTCTGTTTCGAGTGGCGCAGAGCAATCGGGTAATCTACGAATTATGGATAATGGGGATAAGACTTTCGGCAATGATGGCTCAGAAATCCATACAAAGGCGCAAGACGGCACGAATGGCGGTGAAACCTACCCGGCATAGACGTGAGGGTTGAAAAGCGCAGGAAACGGCTTAAATCGGTACTCCGTTGTCGTGGCGTTGATGAATGGGCTTGCCCATGTATAGCCCACTATAACTTCTCCGCTTCGCTTCAAAGTTGTGGGCTCTCCCGAGGGGCTGGGCGTTGCCCCGTCCCACTCATGGCTCTGCCCTGAGAACCCGGCAAGGGCTATCCGCCCTATGCAACCCGACCAAAGAGTGACCCTCTCTTTGGAAACTCCGCTTAGTGTCTGTCCGCCCCTAAGAACCCCGAGCAGGAAGTGACCCTCTCCCTGCACCCTCCGATTAAGGCTTTGCCCTAATAACCCTTTCCCTCTTGTATAATCATAAAATGCAAAAGCAATATGGCACAGAAGACATCCATCAACATCAAGCCTTGCAACACAGGCAGCAGCGAGGCGCACAACAGGCGGACAGCAGAATACCTCGTAAATATAGTCAAGGGAAATCTCTACATCCGTACCGACCTCATGGCGAAAAATGAGGTGTGGGTAGCACCTGACTTTGGCGATACCTCACTGACCGACCGTTACAATCAGATAGCCGCAATGGTCAAGGAAAAGACAGGTCGGGCAATGCAGACCAAAGACCGTGAGAGGGTGAACAAGAAAACAGGCAGGGTGACCGTCGTGCGTGGCAGCACCCCACTCAAAGAGGGGGTCGTGGTAATCAAGGAAGATACCAGCATGGAACAGTTGCAGCGTTTCTGTGAGGTGTGCAAGGAGCGTTGGGGTATCACAGCCCTGCAAGTGTTCATTCACCGTGACGAGGGACATTACGAGAACCCACAGGACACCGCCACATGGAAGCCCAACCTTCACGCCCATATCGTTTGGGACTGGATGAACCATGATACAGGGAAGTCCTGCAAACTGGACGAGAAAGCCATGAGCGAGATGCAGACACTTTTGGCTGAGTGTCTGGATATGCAAAGGGGCATCTCCAAAGCCGAGACAGGCAAGAAACATCTGGAACGCACGGACTTCATCATTGCCAAGCAGAAGCAGGAAGCCGAGCAAGCCAAAGCCGGAAAGGAAGCAGCCCTCTCCGCAAAGGAGGAAGCCGAAAACGAGCGTGATTCCATTGAGAACGAAAACAAGGCAAAGGTGGCACGCAGTGCAGAACTTGACAACGAGATTGCCGAGAAAGAGAAACAGCGTGATGACATCCGCAGGGGCAAGGTGGACAGCATTCTTGACAGCGTAGGAAGTCTTGTCGGGGTCGGCAAATCCGCAGCAATCGAAAAGGAAAATGTCAGGCTCACAGCAGAGAACGATCGCATGAAAAAAGCCTTTCCCGATGCCGTCAAAAGAGAGGTGGAGAAGCGGACAAAAGCATTGGTCGAGGAAAGACAGAAAGCAGAAAACGAGCGAGACAGGGCTTTAGTGCAGAACCGCACGCTGACCATTGAAAGGGACAAGGCGATAACACAACTCAACAGACAAAAAGCGGACGAGCAGCAGCGTGTTGAAAATGCAGTCAGACTTGCCAATGCCGAAAAGGACAAAGTCATACGTGTTTGGCAGAATGCGTGGAAAACCAACAGGGAGGTTTTGAACATCTTGGCTGATATGCTCTATGCTGCCAGCGAGGTTTTCAAACGTGCCATTGATGCCATAATCCATTACGGCACGGAAAAATACAAATCCATATTCGGCAATGATGAAGCAGCAGACATCAAAAGCGTCATGCAGGATTACGGCAAGTCCGTGAAGCAGCAACAGGCAATCGGCTCTTGGCTATGCGACTATGCGGAAAGCCGACAGCCGTTTGACGAAACGAAACATCGGCAGACCTACAAGGAGGTTGCCGATGTTGCTAATGGGGCGTATGATTGGAAGATTGAACGTGGGCAAGAGAACAACATAAAAATGTAATTGTCATTGATATTACACATTACCAAAATCTTCTTCAATGCAAAAATCTTCCGAAATGAAATAACGAATTGAAAGGTGTGGTATATGTTGGCTGAGGTGTATTGCGACCATAATATGCGGCAGAGCTGATTTGAGAAGATACTATCATCGGATCATTGCCGTTTTGCACCGCCTCAGTGAATAAGTTCATTATCTCGTATTTATTACCAAAATTAGCATCAGGTTGCATCAAAATCTCTGAAACCACCTGACGGATAGAACGAGGATAAATTAAAAAAGTGTTGTCAGCATTACAAGTAACATCCTTAAACTCACTATTCCCGAAGAACACGATAACAGAATAAATTGGAATACCGGGATTTTGCGGTAAACATTGCCTAACGGCTTGAATATGTCTGGCATTCTGCATTATAGGGTTATAGAAACGATACTTTTCCTTACCATACGCCAATAATTGCGTCCAATATTTCTGATGTTCGTTACCGAAAATCCAACCGCTGTAATCCTTTACCTCAAATACTATAAGACCAACTTTTGTTGCAACAGCTATATCTATTTGTGTATATTCACCATTTGGCTTTTGAATATATAGGTCATGAAATATGGCTTTAGGGTTGATGCCTTCCTTCAATAAATACAATACTACTCTACGTTCCGACCACTCTCCACGAGTAATGGGCGTAACCTGTTCGATGAGTTCTCGTTCTTTTCGTTTGATATAAACGAGATAGGCAATGCCAATTATCAAACAAAACAAAAATATTATAGGTATGAGTGGCATCAATGGTTATTCAATAGTCAGATAATTCGTTGTAATGCTTTACTATTAGAGAGTCTTTAAATATCATCCAAATCACTCTTTATTTTGTTCTCGACATTTTGTGAATCCCTATAACGAATCATTACCATACCCTCATAAACTCCAGAAGTTTTTTCTATAGATAGTTGTATATCACCACCTTTTACCTCCCACGCACTGCCATATACCACAGTTCCTTGATGTACCTCTGCCATTAATGCGGTATTGGAATCTGAGAGGGCTGGATTCTTCTCTTTTGAAATCGCGGGCTTACCATATTTACGAGTATATAAATCTTTATAATAGTCGTAAGTATTAACAAGTGTGTTCCACTCACCACTTGGGTCAAAAAAGACAACCACTGCAAAAACATTTTTTCCATCATCTGTTGCAGTCACGCCTACAGTTGCCTTTCGCCCTGTAAAGTCACCTGTAAACAAAGTTATATTGTTTTCACGTCCTATTGAAGTAAATCCTTTTGTTTTAAGTTTTTGACAAAATTCGGTCATACTTCCCTCTATAGGAATACCTTTAAAAGTAAGATGTTCTTGCGCCATAATGTTGATGGCGATAAATAACACTGTTAGTGTAGCAATAAATTTCTTCATTCTAAATTGTATTTATTCGTTGTTAATAATCTAAATTCCTCAATAGATAATTTCTCTATAGAAACAAGCCATTCAAGATAAGCCGTATCATCTATTATCTCACTGAACTTCTTCCCTTTATATTTGCCAAAATCAATTATCTTTTCTGTTATAGATATATCAGAGGAGTTTTCCACATTGGGGTACAATCGCCTAAGTTCCTCAAAGTCTATTTTGAAAAATCTGTCTGTTGTTTCTAACCAATGAAGATATTGATAATCCAACTTATAAATTTCACCGAAAGATTTTCCTTTATATTTCCCGAACATCAGAATGTCTTTATCCTTGTGAATTGGAAATATCTCATCAAGTGATATCCCTGGGACATCTATCAGAACCCACTCTCCACACCCAGCACAAGGAATTTCCTCATCTTTTATATCAGGATAACATTCTTGTCTATACGTATCGTCTGGTTTACCATCCACAAAGCATTTACCATAGGCTTTGCCATATTTCCCTCGTGGTTTTACGGTTTCAACTAAAAAAGTCCTATCCCTATTTGGGTCTATACGCCTTTCTTCGCTTGATGCTCGCGCTAACCCCAACTCGCATCTTTTAACTAAAAATGGAGTTCGTTTGCCTATATTGTAATATATGTTGAAGATATTATCGTGTGGGTACATATTTATTTCATTTCAGTAAATACCATTTTTCCTTATCTCCATTAACCAAACGTTGTATTCTTTGGACTTAAATAATGTAAGTTGAGTTAATGCATTTCCTTTTCCTACTTGAATAGTACCATCAGAAAACGCATAAAGGTATGATTTTGAAAAACGCTTACTGTACAGTTTTTTCCCCGTTTTTGCGTCTTTAACAATAATCTTAACACCCTCTGTGAATAAGTCCCCTAAATCAGCAGACTTCAATTCAACTATTACGTCCTGATAAGTTTCTTTCTCTATTTTGGCAATAGCCACTTCTCTATCCAATTTTACTCCAAAGGTAGGTTTAGCACTTTCACTTTGTGCAAAAGATGCAATGGTATGCAAGAATAGCAGAAAGACAATAATGACCTTTTTCATATATTTATTATTTTAATTTTATCAATGTAATGTTCCAAAACCACGAAGCGTGGCACTGCGATGCTACGTCTTAGTTCGGAGGTCCTGAGAAACCTTGTGTACAGATGTAGTAATAGCAGCCCACGCTATGCGTGAGAACCACTATGCTACCCTTGTACACAATTCAGAAATTTCTCAGGTTTCCGTTCTACAAGATAAGCATAACGCTTCTTTTAATCCCATACGTCTTGGACAGAGTTACCTCAATCCGAGTACAAAATTACTAATTTTTCTTGGCAAACTCTTATGTTTGAGCCAATTTCTGCACTTTGCATATGTAAATTATCCGATTATCACACATTTTGATATGGAGAATGATAGATATGGACGAAAAAGTTCCTTCTAAAAGTGTGGTTTTACGGTCTTTTGTACCGTCATTGGTTCTTCAAGCTATCAAGAGCCTGATTTATAATGGTAAAAGATAATTCCTTGACAACTACCGATAGCGTTAAATCCCTTTCATGATAATTTCGAGAACTTCGTTGAACTTGTCGGGAGATAGGCGTTTGTCAAGGTTGTCTTGAATGTGAGTGAGAACCGCAAAGTGGGGGGCAGAATTTGTCGGTAGCTGGATTTTCAACCGAATCTATCCCAGTCTATTTGAGCCATGGGAGTAACTTCCGTAGCCACGATAATCTTGATGCGTGAGTTGCTCGTACCACTCAGTTACAACCTCGTATTTTTATAGGGATAAACAAAAAATGTAAATTACACGCAAAGAGGAGTACTCATAAAATCAATTATTACCCAAATAATAAAGGCTATAATGATAACAGCAATTCCGCCGCCGATTGCCAACGGCAACCACCATTTCTTCCGGTTGTCATATTTGAGCTTTACTGCGACCAGTCCACTTATGATGACTATTCCGAAAGCCAATATAAACAAAAATTCAGTTCCACTCATAGCACAAAGTTACGCATTTTCGCTGACATACAGCGTATTCAGTCGAGATTTTGTATTTTTTCTCTTAGTCTCTAATGACAAAAATGCTTATTATCTGTTAAATTATTGTTAAATCTTTCATTAAAACACATGCCTTTTCTAATCCTTCCACTCCCTCAAAGCAACTTTTTCACCCCCTCTTTTCCCTTAACGGATAGTTGTACCGTTATTTTCTTATGTAGCTGATTATCAGCGATAAAAGTCATTGAAAATCAATTCCACATGAACAGCGTGGTACGTCAGATGTGGGAACAGAATACCGATGTGGTTATGGTCGATACTGGTAATTCTTACGAGGGACTTTGCGAGTATGTAGGTGGCAAGTATATCAGTTACACCGAAGAGCATCCTATCACAATGAACCCTTTTGCTATCAAACGTGAAGAGCTGAACATCGAGAAAATAGGTTTCTTGAAGAATCTGATTATGCTTATCTGGAAAGGCACCCAGGGAATAGTTACCAAGACGGAAGACCGTCTTATTGAGCAGGTCATCAAGGAGTATTTTGACGAGTATTTTGTGAACCGTCGTATTGTGAATCTCTCGTTCAATACCTTCTACGAGTACAGTATTGTCCGCATACCGCAAATCATTGAAGAAAATAAACTTTCCGGCATTGACTTGGCGGCCTACAACTATCTGTTGAAGGACTTCTACAAGGGAGGCAGTCATGAGGTGACGCTGAATGAGAACCTGGACACCAAACTGTTTGATGAAACCTTCATCGTGTTTGAAATCGACTCCATCAAGGATGACCCTCTTCTATTCCCTCTTGTTACGCTTATCATCATGGATGTGTTTATCCAGAAGATGAGAATCAAGAAGAACCGTAAGGTACTGGTTATCGAAGAGGCATGGCTGCGACATGTAAGTCTTGTATATGATTGTTTAACATTCC